>Ga0308175_100000371_pt1 | contig 31471 bp, 40 predicted proteins | sample PhyCR1_3_FD_203893 | JGI IMG/M metagenome (GOLD analysis project Ga0308175, IMG submission 203893) | Soil microbial communities from UC Gill Tract Community Farm, Albany, California, United States - DLSLS.C.R1 | ecosystem: Environmental > Terrestrial > Soil > Agricultural land | place: USA...
TGGTGCAGAATCTACGTCGAATCCCAGTCTCCAGGAGGCGCATTTGAAAGTAGAGCGGCTGATCGTCGGATGGTTCACAGCGCCGGCCGGGCTCTTCCGCGCCGGAGAGGAGATGGATCGAACCGTCCGCTTCCCCATCCCCGCCTACCTCGTGGAGACGCCGACCGAGCGGATCCTCGTGGACACGGGCCTGAACCCAGCCGCGATCGCCGACCCGGCGGATCACTACGGGCGCCCCGACGTCTTCGCCGTGACCAGCCTCGAGCAGGAGCAGAGCGTCGCCGAACAGGTGGACGTCGCAACCCTGACCAAGATCGTGCTGACGCACCTGCACTGGGACCACGTCGGCGGCCTCGGCCTGATTCCGACTTCGGTTCCCGCCGTGATCCAGCGGAGCGAATGGCGGGCCGGTCACGACGAGGGGGCAGTGCGGCGCAACTTCTTCCTGCCCCGGGACTACGCCGCCGAGGAGCGCGAGCTGATCCTGATCGACGGCGACTGTGACCTGCTGGGCGACGGCAGCTTCGAGCTGCTGCTCACCCCCGGCCACACCCCGGGTCACCAGTCGGTGCGGATCGGCGAGCTGGTGCTCGGCGCCGACGTCAGCCACTACGCCTCGGGCCTCGACGATCACCGTTTTCCCGTCTTTGCCGAGGATCACGAGCAGCAGCGGCTCTCCGCCGAGCGCCTTCGCGCGATGCGCGACGCTGGCAGCAGGGTGGTTCCGGGCCATGACCCGGCTCTGCTGCAGCCCGGTGCGGTGACCTAGCGGTAACGCTTTTCCCCGCTGCGACCAATAAGAGGTATGGGGACTGACTTGGATCTCTCCAACCCATCGACCTCGCTTGGTCGCCATCTGGCGCTGGTGAGCGTGCGCGAGCGCGGTGTGGGGCCCGCCCAACTGCCCTGGATCGGCAGCGACCCCGAGATCTTCGAGGCGTTCTATCGCGAGCATGTCCAGAGCCTGCAGAACTTCATCGCACGGCGGGTCGGCGAGCGCGAGCGAGCCGCGGACCTGACCGCCGAGATCTTCCTCGCGGCAATCGAATCGGCGCAGGGCTACAGGCCGGGCGCCGGCACGCCGAGAGCCTGGCTCTACGGGATTGCCCGTGCCGTCATCGCAAACGACGCCCGCCGCCACAGCGCCGAGCGCGATCGAGAGGACCGGTGGCGGGGCAGCGCCCTGCTCGACTCCGACGACGCGGCACGCATCGACGCCCGCATCGACGCTGCTGCCCGTTCGCGCGATCTCTACGCGGCGATGGACCGACTTCCCGAGGCGGAGCGGGCGGTGCTGGAGCTTGTCGCTCTCGACGAGCTCACCGTCGCCGAGGCCGCCGCCGCAACGGGCTTGCGACCCGTCACCGCCCGCGTCCGGCTGCACCGGGCGCGCCGCAAGCTGCGCGCCGAGCTCGAGGCGGCAAGCCAAACATCTCAGCGAAAGGAGGAACGTCGATGAGCAAGCCGACCGGCGGCAGGGACTTCGAGGGGCGGCTCCTCAACCGGCTGAAGGCCGTCGTCGCCCAGCGCGGCGCGGCCAAAGCCGCCTTCGAGGCGGCATCCCCCGCTTCGGCCGGCTCGAGGCGCCGCCGCCTGCTGCGTCCGGCGCTCGCCGGCGCAGTTGCGCTTGCCGTGGCTGCGGTCGTCCTCATCGTGAGCTCCGGCGGCGACGAGGGCTCGCGGGCTTTCGCGGTCGAACCGCAGGAGGGCGGTGGCGTGACGATCAGGATCTACAGCCTCGAAGACGCCGCGGGGCTGGAACGGGCGCTCGAGCGCGCCGGGGTCCCGGCCCAGGTGAACTGGCTGCCGGCCCAAATGACCTGCCGGGAGCGGCGCCTCGTGCCGGCGACCGTGAAATCGTCCATGGGCGGGGGGATGAGCGGGTTCGAAGTTGGTGGTCGCGCCCCAGCGATGACGATCGGCGTCATGAGCGCCCGCCAGTACCGCGAACGCTGGCGGGCCTACCGGCGCAATGGCGGCTCCGCCGGCGATGCCCGGGACTCGGTCCCGAACGTCAGCCTCGACCCGCGATCGTTTCGTCCCGGCCAGAGCGTGGTGATCACCGGGTCTCCGATCCCCTACGCGGGCGACCCGGAAGGCGGCTACCGCGCCCGGCTTCAGGTGGTCGAAGGGCCGGTCGAACCGTGCCGGCCGGTTGCGGCCCCGGCCAGCAGCATCGGCGCCATCTCCGTCCCCGCGGGTGCCGAGGCCGGCGCCCCCACCGAACCGATCCCGGCGCCGGGGCAGTTCCTCTACGCGAAGACGAAGGTGGTCCAGCTGCAGGGCTGGGAACCCGACGGCCGCGGGGCGGGAACGAAGGCAAAGCCGAGGCACTTCACGGCAAACCTCCTCGGCCCCGAGTCCGATGCGCTTCCCGCTCTCGTGCCCACCACGAAGGAGACCTGGACGGCCCGCGACGGCAGGACCCGCGTCCGCGAAACCCTCGGCCGGGTCGAGTTCCTCTCCGCTGAGAGCCAGCGACGCTGGGAGGAGGCCGGGTCCCCGCCGCCGTTTGCCTACGACCCAGGCGAACACGACGTGCAGCGCGACGGCTCGGGTCACCTAGTGAAGGAATTCGCACGCACCTGGCGGGGCCGGCACACCTTCTCGAACGTCCCCAAGCTCGCGGAGCTGCCAACCGAGCCCGGCCCGCTGCGGCTGGCGATCGAAGGCCGCCCCGCGGGGGGCCCGCCCTCCCCGGCCCGCTCGCAAAGGGGCGGCGCCACGGCCGAAAGGCTGATGGAGATCCTGACCGAACCGATCGCGAGCCCGGCCCTGCGCGCAGCCGCCTTCGACGCGCTGGGCGAAATCCCCGGGATCGGGCACGAGCAGGGCGTCGACGTCGCCGGGCGGCGCGGCGAGGCGCTCACCTGGGTCCGCGATCGCGGGTTCGGCCGTGAGCTCATCTTCGACCCACGCAACTCCACCGTCCTCGCCGAGGCCGAAATGATCTTCGGGCCACCGTCGACCGGCGAATACGGAGTTCCAGCAGGGACGGTCTTCCGCGAGACCGCCTACCTACAGTCGCGGATCGTCAGCTCCACAGGTCGACGCCGCGGGTAGGCTCCTCACGCCGCTCGCCGGTAGCGGATGTGCGTGGCCAGAGGAGAGTGGAGCACCTCGACCGGCTCCAACGCGAAGGACTCGACGCCGTCGAACAGCCGCTCGCCGGACCCGAGCAGGACGGGGACCACGTCGAGGGTGAGTTCGTCGATCACTCCGGCGGCGAGCGCCTGACGGACGGTCGAGGCGCCGCCCGCTATGTCGACGCCATCCTCGCCGGCCGCCTCTCGCGCCTGCGCGTATGCGGCCTCGAAGCCCTGGGTGACGAAGTGGAAGCTCGTGCCGCCCTCCATCTCGATCGGCGCGCGAGGGTGGTGGGTGAGCACGAAGACCGGCGCGTGGTAGGGCGGCTCGGGGCCCCACCATCCATCCCAGTCCTCGTCCCACTCGCCGCGGATCGGCCCGAACATGTTGCGGCCCATGACGTAGGCCCCGCGCGGTCGCATCAGCCAGCCCTTTGCCGTCGCGTCGGCGTCGTTCGCGCGCTCGTCCCCGAGGTGCCAGCCATGGACCTCCCTGCCCCGCTTCCCCAGCGGGTTCTCCCGGCTCTGGTCCGCCCCGGCGACGAAGCCGTCGAGCGAGATCGACATGTGGCAGGTGGTGTCAGGCATACGTGTCGTTGGGACGGTAGCGGTCAGTCGCGCCGTTTACGCGAAGGCATAGCGGGTTTGGCTGAACGGGGTCTTGCCGAACGCGAGGACCTTAGCCGGCCGCACCGCGAAGACGTGGACGATGCCCTCGCCGCCCTCGTGCGAGAAGCCCTCGGCGACCGGCTGGAACTGCCACTGACCGTCCCACTTCTCTTCCCAAGCGGTGGCGAGCTCGGCGAGGCGAGCGGCGTCGGTGACCCGCTCGGCCTCGCCCTCGACCACCACGTCCAGACCCCGCTCCCAGTCATTGCAGCCGGTGGTCAGGGCGACCTTGGCGTTCGTTCCGAGATTGACCGCCTTCTGCTCTCGAGGTCCGGTCCCGAAATGCAGCGCGCCGTCTTGCCAGACCGCGACCAGCGGCGTCACGTGGGGCCGACCGTCGCGACGGACGGTGCTGATCCAGAACAGCTGCGCGGTCTCCAGCACCTGCTCGGTCTCTTGCCAGGGCGTCGCCTCCGCCCCGGGGCCGCTGAAGCGCCTATCCAGCTCGCTCTTGACTTGATCCATGGCCTCTCCACCTCACATGCTTGGCTGATTGCGATCAGGATGACCGATCGTCAACCGGCACCACTTCGGCAAGCTGCCGGTCAAGATCAATGCCCCCGGCTGGATTCGAACCAGCGACCGTCGGATTAGAAATCCGATGCTCTATCCAGCTGAGCTACGGGGGCTCGGGGGCCAAGGTTAGGCGCTGGTGAGGGCGCTGGCGTAGGATCGCGCCATGCCGCACGTCCGGGTGGGGGAGCAGGAGCTGCACTACGAGCGGCGGGGCGAGGGGCCGCCGCTGCTGCTGATCCAGGGGATGAGCGGGACGCACGTCGCCTGGGGCGAGCCGTTGCGCTCGGCGCTGGAGCGGGAGTTCGACGTCGTCGCCTTCGACAACCGCGGGATCGGGCTGTCGGGTCCCGTCGAAGGGCCGTTCACGATCGGCGAGATGGCCGCCGACACCGCGGAGCTGATGGACGAGCTCGGGATGGAGAGCGCCCACGTCCTTGCCATCTCGATGGGCGGGATGATCGCCCAGGAGCTGGCGCTCGCCGAGCCCGACAGGCTGCGGACGCTGACCTTGGGCTGCACCTACTGCGGCGGCCCGGGATCGGAGCTGATGCCGGCCGACAACGCGCAGAAGCTGTTGACGGCGATGTCCTCCGGCGACCGCGAGCAGGCGATCCGCGCCAGCTGGGAAGTCAACCTCTCCCCTGGCTTCAGGGCCGAGGATGAGGAGGGGCGCTACGACGCCTTCCGGAAGATGGCGCTCGCCGTGCCCGCCGCTCGGCAGACGATCCAGCTGCAGATGCAGGCCATCCTCGACCACGACACGAGCTCACGGCTGGGGAACGTGAAGGCGCCGACGCTGGTCGTCCACGGTGACGCCGACGGGGTGCTGCCGGTCGAGAACGGGCACCTGATCGCCTCGCTGATGCCGGGCGCAAGGCTCGAGATCCTCCCCGGCGTCGGCCACATGTTCTGGTGGGAGCAGCCGGAGCGCGCCGCGGGGCTGGTCCGCGAGCACGCGCTCGGCGGCGCGCCCGCAGCCGCCTAGCCGAATTCTTCGGGCGGGCGCTTTTCGGGCTTGCAGGCGCCGGCGTTCAGCTCGCCGTTCACCTTGAACACGTAGTCGGGCTCCGGTTCGACCGTCGGCTCTTCGACGACGGGCGTCAGCGCCGGGTCGTTCTTCACCCAGGCGTAGATCGGAAACTGGTAGGGGTTCGGCCCGCCTTCGTTGTAGGGGCCGAGGTCCTGCGTGTACTGGCTGACGACCAGGTAGTCGTAGTGGCCCTGGTTGATCAGGCTGCGGAACTGGCGGCAGTCGGTGGCCAGCCGGTAGGTCCCGTGCGGGCCAGGCTCCCCCACGAACTCGACGTAGTTGGAGGCGTCCTCGCCGTAGAAGCCGTACTGGCCGAAGATGATCTCGCTCGAGCCGGCGATGCCGATCCGCTTGTCGTGTTGCTTGCGGGCGAAGGCATAGGCCTTTTCGGGCCCTCCTTCCTGGAGGAAGAGCGCGGTGTCGGTGTAGTGGTGGTCGACGTATTGGACCTGCTGGGCGCGCCCCAGCACGACCGCCAGCAGCAGGACGACGCCGGCCGCGGCGGCGACGGCCGTTCGGCTCGCCCCGCCGCGCGAGCGCAGCAGCCCGAGGGCGGCCGGCGCCCAGACGAGGGCGAGGGTGAGGAAGACCGTGCCGACGATGTAGCCGGGGAACCAGCGCGGCGTGGTCAGCACCGTGATCGCGTAGACCCCGGCGAGGAAGAGCAGCGTCTGCCAGGCGCGGGCGTCCGGCGCCCGCAGCGGCCGGGCGATCGGCAGCATCGCCATCGCCAGTACGAGACCCGGCGCGAGGTAGCGGGTGTTGGTGAAGAAGCCGGTCGGCGAGCCCTCCTGCCCGGCCGCGGTCAGGGGGGTGAAGACGTAGACGACGGCGGTCGCGAGGGCCGCCGCGGCGATCACCCGCACGATCTTGTTGCGCGAGCGGACGACGAGGAAGACGGTGGCGGCGACGGCGATGATCAGGATCAGCGGCCAGAGCGGGCCGAAGGCGTTGTCCAGCTGGGGGAAGAACCAGCGACGGTAGATCGTCGGTTAGGTGAGGTAATGGGCGACCGCGAACCGCGGCCGCGGGTCGAGCGGCATCTGGTCGGGGGTCGGCAGGTGCAAGGGGCCGAATCCGCTCTGGGGGATCGGGTTGCCGCCGGTCTTGATCGCCGCGCGCAGGTACCAGTAGCCGCCGACGACCAGCATCGAGAGCCCCATCACCCAGGCAGTGGTCATTCGCCTGCCGCGGCCGCTGAAGAGGAAGACGCCGACCGCGATCGCGGCCACCGGGATCAGGAAGGTGAGCTTGACCGAGGCGGCGAGGCCCGCCGCGATCCCGGCAAGCACCAGCGGGCCTTTGTCGAGCAGCGGCGCGTCGGCCTCGGGCGCGTCCTGCACCGCCCCCACCGCCGGCGCTCGCCGTTGATGGCCGTTGATGAGGAAGGCAGCGAAGGCGATCAGGAACGCCAGCCCCATGATGTCGTTGCGCCCCTCCCCCGGCTGGGTCTGGATCATCACCCCGGAGTCGAGGATGATCGCCGCGGCGACCAGCGTCGCCGGGCCGACCTTGTACGGCCGGCCCACGCACCAGGCCGCCAGCAGGGCGATCGCGATCCAGAACATGTTGATCAGCGGCGAGAGCCAGTCGCCGTGGAAGACGACGATCGCCGCGCCGTGGATCAGCTCGCTGCTCTGCGGATAGAACCAGGCTGCCAGCCGCAACGGGTCGGTGAAGTGGAGGTGGACCGTCGAGTGTTCCTGGGCGATCCGCGCCGCGAACGGCATGTGGTACCAGGTGGTGTCCCCGCCGAACATCCCTTGGTCGAGGCTGAGCTGGGAGGGAAAGGTCCACTCGGCGACCGTGAAGGAGGCGATTCCCAGCGCGATCAGCAGCGCCACGGTCTGCACCCGGGGCGCCGGCACCGCCAGCCGCTCGTCGCGCGGCGCCCGCAGGTACCCCAGCCCGGCGGCGCCCAGGCCGATCGCGATCGAGACGACCACGATCCAGCCCAGCCGCAGGATGCTCAGCGTGCCCAGCAGCTCGAGCGAGAGGACGAGCAGGGCCACCGCGATGGTGGCGTCGGCGAGACGGGCGAGCGCGCCCGTGAATTCGGGCACGATCCAGCGCCGCAGCCAGTAGCCGCCGAGGCCGACCGCCGCCAGGACCCCGATCACGGCGAGGCAGCCGACTATGTAGGAGCCCAGAGAGGGTGCCACGGGCGCGTGATGCTATTCGCCGCGCCCCGACGGCACCGCCGCGGTCAGGAGGCGGCGGCGGGGATGCTGCAGGCCACTCCGGTCCCCGCCAGGCCGCAGTAGCCGTTGGGGACCTTGTGCAGGTACTGCTGGTGGTAGTCCTCGGCGTAGTAGAAGGGCCCGGCGGGCTCGACCTCGGTCGTCACCGGCTCCCGCCCGGCCGCCCGCAGCGCCTCGTCGTAGGCGGCACGCGCCATCTCCGCCGTCGCCTTCTGGGAGTCGTCGGCGAAGTAGATGCCGGAGCGGTACTGGGTGCCGACGTCGTTGCCCTGCCGCATCCCCTGGGTGGGGTCGTGCTCCTCGAAGAACACCTTCAGCAGGTCCGCGTAGGAGATCCGCCGCGGGTCGTAGGCGACCAGGACCGCCTCGGCGTGACCGGTCCTCGCCGTGCAGACCTCCTCGTAGGTCGGGTTCGGCGTGGTGCCGTTCATGTAGCCGACGGCGGTCGTGTAGACGCCGTCGAGGCCCCAGAACAGGCGCTCGGCGCCCCAGAAGCAGCCGAGGGCGAAGTAGGCGACCTCGATCCCCTCGGGGAACGGCGGCTCCAGCGGCGTGCCAAGCACCGCGTGCTCGCGGGGCACGACGAAGGGGCGCTCGGCGCGCCCCGGCAGCGCCTCCTCCGGCTCGACCATCGTGGTCTTCTCCGGGTTCAGCATCTTCATCAGCCTTCCAAGTCCGCTCATCCGCGTTTCCTCCTAGGCCCAGGGTACGCCAGCGAACCAGTGGGCCATGCCGCTCTCGCTGCGCGCCGGCGTGGATTTGTCTCCACCCGAAGGGGTAGCGTCTGCCACATGTGCCTCGTCGTCCTGCTCGCCTTCCTCTCACCGCGGTTGGCGCTGTTCGCGATCTTCCTCTTCTCGAACCTGTTGAGCCGCGCCTTCGACAGCTGGCTCGTGCCCTTCCTCGGCTTCTTCCTGCTGCCCTGGACGACGCTCGCCTACGCGGTGATGTGGGCCAGCTCCAACCGTGTCGAGGGCTTCGAGTGGTTCATCGTCATCCTCGCCTTCTTCGTCGACATGGGCTCCTACGTCCGCGGCGGCGCCGAGCGCCGGGCCCGGGCCTGAGCAGCAGAACCCTTTCGCCGGCCGGGATCTAACCCACGGCGGGATACGCCAGCTGCACGTGCAGCTTCGACAGCAGCACGAAGGGCCGCTTGGTGACGGACCCGTCCTCCAGCGAGGTGATCTCGACGTTGGTCAGCGCGACGAAATCGGCGTCGCGGTTGATCAAATCCGAGAAGCGGCTCTGGTAGCCGCTCGGCGGCAGGGTGACGTCGCCGACGACCAGCTGCCGGCCGGTCTCGAAGACGGCCCGTTCGACGTTACGCTCGGACGCTTCAGCCATGGCAGTGGGTTTCGACGTCCGCCGCCGTTTCCCCGCCTGTCAGTTCAGAATTGTGGCTTTGCGTTCGCGAAGCGCTCCAGCCCGTCGTCCGGAACGTCCTCCCACACCGCCGCGCTCTCGACGTGCGCCCGCCAGCTGGGCCGCACGCCGGGGTCCCCGTCGAAGGCGCCCATGCGGACGCTCATCTGCGTCGGGTCCTCGGGATTGCGACTGAAGAGATGGGAGCCGCACTCCCGGCAGAAGCACTTCTCGAAGCCGCCGTCGGGATGGCGCCATGCCTTCACCAGGTCCTCTCCCTGCAGCAAGCGCAGAGAGGCGCCGTCGATCCGCGCCTGCGCCGAGGCTGCCGTTCCGGTGCGCCGCTGGCAGCGGGTGCAATGGCAGTAGCCGGCAGCCGACGGCGGCTCGGTCAGCTCGAAGCGAACGCCGCCGCAGAGGCAGCCGCCGGTGAGGGAGGGCTCCGCCATCGCCACGAAGTCTGACGAACAATCGGGGCGCCCGGATTCGAACCGGGGACCTCGGCCACCCAAAGGCCGCGCGCTACCAGGCTGCGCCACGCCCCGACATGGGCAAGTGTAGGTTCTGGAGCGATGGCTGAGGTGCTCCCTTTCAAGGCCTTGCACTACGACCTCGGGAAGGTCGGCTCGCTGGACGCGGTCGCCGCGCCGCCCTACGACGTGATCGACGCGGCCGGGCGCGAGGCGCTCCTCGCCCGCTCCCCCCACAACGCGGTCGCGATCGACCTGCCGAAGCCGCCGGACGGCGCCGGCCCCGGCAGCGAGGCTGCCGGCGACCCCTACGCGGAGGCAGCGGCCCGGATCCAGGACTGGCGGGAGGAGGGCGCCCTCGTCCAGGACGAGCAGCCCTCGATCTGGGCCCTGACCCAGGATTACACCGCCCCCGACGGCAGCCGCCACAGCCGCCACGGGATCCTCGCCCGCGTCCGCGTGGAGGACTACGAGACCGGCACGGTGCGCCCGCACGAGCGCACCCACCCCGGGCCGCTGCTCGACCGGCTGGAGCTGACCCGGGCCAGCGGCTACAACCTCTCGCCGATCTTCTCGCTCAGCACCGAGGACCCGTGGCCGCTGGTCGAGCCGGCGCTGACCGGCGAGCCGTGGGGGGAGGCGAGCGACGAGGAAGGGACCGTGAGCCGGATCTGGAAGGTCGAGGATCCGGAGGTGCACCGGGCCGTCAGCGAGCGCCTGAGCTCCGCCCAGCTGCTGATCGCCGACGGCCACCACCGCTACGAGACCGCCCGCGCCTTCCGCGACGAGGTCGGCGGCGAGGGACCGCACCAGTACACGCTGATGGCGCTGACCGGGCTCGACGACCCCGGCCTCACCGTCTTCCCCACCCACCGCCTGCTCACCGGCTTCGCCGGGGACACCGAGCGCCAGCAGCACCTCGGCGAGGGGCTGCGCGAGCTGTTCGAGGTGAGCGAGGTCGGGCGCGGCGAGATCGACCCGACGGGCGAGGAGGGCGTCGGCGTCTTCGGCTTCTACGACTCCTTCCACAAGCGCCCCTTCCGCCTCCGCCTCAAGGACACCGCCGAGCTCGACCGCCGCCTCGACGGCAAGCCGGAGGCCTACCGGCGCCTCGACTCGGCGATCCTGGAGACGCTGGTGCTGAAGGGCCTGGCCGGGATGAGCGACCACGACATCGACGAGCGCCGCGGCCTCGAATACGCCAAGAGCGTCGCCGATGCGCTGGCGATGGTCGACGGCGGGAGCTGCGACGTCGCTTTCGTGCAGCGGCCGGTTCCGGTCGAGCAGGTCAAGGCGGTGGCCGAGACCGACGAGAACATGCCGCCGAAGTCGACCTACTTCTTCCCCAAGGTGATGACCGGCTTCGCCTTCAACCCGGTGCGCTGAGCGTGGTCAAGATCTACACCAAGAAGGGCGACGACGGGACCACCTCGCTCTGGTACGGCGGCCGCATCCCCAAGCACCACGGCCGCACCGACGCCTACGGCACCCTCGACGAGGCCTGCTCGCAGCTCGGGGTCGCGCGGGCCCTCTGCGGCAGCGCCCAGTCCGAGCTGGCCGCCGACGTGCTCCGCCTCCAGGACGACCTCTTCGTGGCCGGCGCCGAGCTGGCCACCGCCCCCGAGGCGGCCGAGCGGCTCGAAGATGGCGTCTCCCGCACCACCGAGGCGATGGTCGCCGAGCTGGAGGGGATGATCGACCGCTACATGGAGCGGGTCGAGCTGCCGCCGAAGTTCGTCATCCCGGGCGGCACCCAGCTCTCCGCCCAGCTCGACGTCGCCCGCACCACGATCCGCCGCGCCGAGCGCCGTGTCTCGGAGCTGAAGGAGGCAGGCGAGTTGGCCGGCGAGACCGTCATCCATTTCCTCAACCGGGCCTCCGACCTCGCCTACGCGATGGCCCGCTTCGCCGACGTCGAGGACCCGGCCCTGTTCGAGGGCCGCGGCCGGGGCTGAGCGTGCTCGTCCGCGCCCGCCGCGCCGGCGGCTACGCGCACGACGTCGAAGTCGACGGTCACCGGTTGCGACTGGACGAGCCCCCCGAGGCGGGCGGGGACGGCAGCGGGCCGCGACCGACGCAGCTGCTGGGTGCCGCACTGGCGGGTTGCACGGCGATCACCGTCGAGATGTACGCGCAGCGCAAGGGCTGGGACCTGGGCGCGGTCGAGGTCGAGGTCGAGATCAGCTACGAGAACCACGTGCCAAGCGCCTTCGAGGTGAGGTTGCGGCTGCCCGGGGAGCTGGACGAGGAGCAGCGCCGGCGGCTGCTCGTGATCGCGGCCAAATGCCCCGTCCACAAGGTCCTCGCCGGCGAAGCGGCGGTGAACGTGGTCGAGCGGCTGGAGCGGGGCTGATGGACCTCGGCCTGACCGGCCGCTCCTGCCTGGTCACCGGCGCCAGCAGCGGGATCGGCCGCCAGAGCGCCCGGCTGCTCTGCGCCGAGGGGGCCGACGTCCTGCTGGTGGCGCGCGGGCAGAAGCGGCTCGCCGAGGCGACCGAGGAGCTCGCCGCGGCCGGCGGCGGCCGCGCCGAGGCGCTGCCGCTGGACGTGACCGCCGCTGACGCCGGGGTGCGGATGCTGGCCACGGCCGAGGAGCGCTTCGGGCAGCTCGACGTGCTCGTCAACAACGCCGGCACGGCGAGCTGGCGCGACCTCGACGACGTCCCCGAGGAGGACTGGCGCCTGCAGTACGAGCTCAACGTGATGGCGCCGCTGCGCGCGATGCGGACGGCGATCCCGCCGATGGCCGAGCGCGGCTGGGGCCGGGTCGTCAACGTCTGCTCCACCGCCGGCAAGCGCCCCTCCGCCGCGATGGCCGAGTACTCGGTCGCCAAGGCCGCCGAGCTCTCGCTCTCGCGCCTCTTCGCCGACCGCTACGCGGACACGGGCGTCCTCGTCAACGCGGTCGCCCCCGGCCCGGTCGAAGCGGAGATGTGGATGGAGCCCGGCGGGCTGCTCGACCAGAGCCGCGAGCTGTCGGGGGCGGCCAGCCGCGAGGAGGCGCTGGCGGCGGCCGGCTCCAAGCGCCCGATCGGGCGGCTCGCCCGTGCCGAGGAGATCGCGGCGGCGATCGTCTTCCTCTGCTCGGAGCGCGCCTCCTACGTCGCCGGCGCCGCTTGGTCGGTGGACGGCGGCACCGTGCAGGTGATCATTTGAGCGCGAGTCGCGTTTGTTGACCGATGGTTGACAAAGGCGCCTTGGACGAGCTGAAGGGACTTCTCCTCTCGCCCGAGGAGGCGGAGGCGATGGCCGGGCGCGGGACGAAGGCGGCGGTGCTGCTGGCGCTCTACGGCTGGCCGGAGGAGCCGGGGTTGATCTTCACCGAGCGCCGCGCGGATCTGCGCCGGCACGCGGGCGAGATTTCCTTTCCAGGGGGGCGCCAGGATCCGGACGACCCCGACCTGGGGGCGACGGCGCTGCGAGAGGCCGAGGAGGAGATCGCCCTGGAGCCGGCGGCCGTCGAGCTGAGCGGGGCGCTGCCGCCGGTCTCCACCTTCCTCACCGGCTACCGGGTCCACCCCTTCGTCGGCCTAGTCGCCCACCCAGGGGAGCTCGGCCGGCGGCCGAACCCGACCGAGGTCGAGACCGTCCGCACCCTCTCGTTGGACCACCTGCGGGTGGGCTACGCGATGCGCCGCCGGGTGCGCCGCGGCGTCCCGGTCCACACCCCCACCTACGAGGTGGAAGGCAACCTGATCTGGGGCGCCACGGCGCGGATCCTAGGCGACCTGCTCAGCCGCCTCTGACGGGACGAGGCCCGGCCTCCTCGCGTCAGGCCGTCTTCTCGATCGGAACGCCGACCAGATTCCCCCACTCGGTCCAGGAGCCGTCGTAGTTCTTGACGTCGTCCTTGCCGAGCAGCTCGTGCAGGACGAACCAGGTGTGGGCGGAGCGCTCGCCGATCCGGCAGTAGGCGACCACCGGCTTGTCCCCCTCGAGGACGCCCTTGGACGTGTAGAGCTCGTGCAGCTCGTCGGCGGATTTGAACGTCCCGTCCTCCTGCACGGCCTGCGACCAGGGCACCGAGGCGGCGCCGGGGATGTGGCCGCCGCGCTGGGCGCCCTCCTGCTCGTAGCCGGCCGGCGAGATCAGCTCGCCCGAGAACTCCTGCGGGCTGCGCACGTCGACGAGGTTGGTGTTGTCGTCGAGGGCGGCGCGGACCTCGTCGCGGAAGGCGCGGATGTCGTCGTTGCCGGCGCTCGCGGAGAAGGTCGCGGCGGGGTAGCTCGGCACCTCGGTGCTCGTTTCGCGACCCTCGGAGACCCACTTTTCGCGCGGGCCGTTGACCAGCTTGACCTTGTCGTGGCCGTAGTAGTTGAAGTACCAGTAGGTGTAGGCGGCGAACCAGTTGTTGCGGTCCCCGTAGAGGACGACCGTGTGCTCGTTGGAGATCCCCCTGCTGCCCATCAGCTCGCCGAACGCCTCGGCGTCGAGGAAGTCCCGGGTGGTCTGGTCCTGGAGGTCCTTCTTCCAGTCGAAGCCGATCGCGCCGGGGATGTGCCCCTCCGCGTAGAGGGCCGGGTTCTCGTCGACCTCGACGATGCGGATGGAGTCGTCGTCGAGGTGCTCGGCCACCCAATCCGTCTCCACCAGAACGTCCTTCGCGTAGCTCATCCGCAGCCTCCAGTCGTCGAATCGGGGTGATGTACCTGAATTCCTATCGGAGTTTAGCCCTTTCCTTTTCCCGGCCGCCCAGCACCGCCGCGACTGCCGTCTCCATCCGCTCCGCCCACCCCTCGTGGGACGGGAAGTGCTCGTCGACCACCTCGACCGGGATCCGCCACCGCTCCCCGGCCGCGCGCACCGCCTCCACTCCGCCCCGCAGCACGGCGGCGTCGACCGACCCCGCCCCCTCGTAGACCACGCCCCGCACCGGGGTTTCGACCAGGCGCTCGAGCACCCGCTCCAGGCGTGGGCCGTGGATCGCCGCGGCCGCCTCCGCCGGCCCCGTGGCGCTCCCGAGCGCGAACACGAGCACGGCGACGTCGCCGACAAGCTCGAGCACCGTCCCGGGGCGGTCGGGGTCGGCGAGCGCGGGCTCGATCCCGGCGGCTTCGATCGCCGCCAGCTCCCGCTCGCGGCGACTAGTGCCCCGCACCGCCCAGCCCGCCGCCACCAGGCGCCCGCCGAGCTCACGGCCGCGGCACCCGCAGCCGACGATCAGCGCTCGCGCCACCAGCGCATCTGTTCCTCGCCGGCGCCGGGGCCGGGGCGGCTGTGGACGTGCCGGGGGTCCAGCTCCTGCCCGCACTCCGAGCAGGTCGCGACGACGTGGCAGACGTTCCCGCAGTCCTCGTGCACCGTCTCCATCGGGGGCCCCTCCGGCCCCGCCGTATAGCGGTCGCCCCAGTGCATCAGCGCCAGCAGCACCGGCACCAGGTCCAGCCCCTTGTCCGTCAACCGGTAATCGAAGCGCTCCGGATGCTCGCGGTAGCGCCGCCGCTCGACGATCCCCTCCTCGACCAGCGTCGCCAGGCGCTGGCTGAGGACGTTGCTGGCGACGCCGAGGGAGTCCTGGATCTCGTCGAAGCGCCGCAGCCCGAGGCTGAGATCGCGCAGCACCAGAACCGCCCAGCGCTCTCCCAGGAAAGCAAGCGGCCGCGCGATCGAGCAGTTGCGCTGGGCGAAAGCCTGAATCGTCACCAAAGCCAGTCTACGCCCTGGCTTTTCTTTCGCAAGCGATAGCTCCAGCCCCATGGGACCAACCGCGCCCAGACCACGGGGCACGCCCCCACCCGAGCGCCGCCCCCGCCGAGTTGCCGCTTTCTGTCACATGGCCGCAGGAAACGGCAACTCGGCCGAAGGGCGACGGCGGGGCAGGGTGGTCCGGCGGGTCCCGACCAGCGATGGTCGGACGGCGGGCCGGTCGGGCGGGGTGCAGCGCGGCGGGGCAGGCGGGGCGCGGCAGTTACTTGGGCTCGAACGGGCCGCGGCCGCGAAGGCGGGTGCGCTCGTCCTCGGCGACCGAGCGGTGCAGCTCTTCCTCGGTCATCTCCGGCGCGCCGCGGCGGCGGCGCATCTCGTTCTGCGCCTCGATCATCTGGCGCACGTCGTCGATCTCGTTCTGCACCTCGACCTCGGGCGAGCGGGTCGGGTACCAGTCGACGAGGCTGGCCGAGGAGCCCGGATAGAAGTGCCCGACCACGACCAGCACCGCGACGATCAGCGCGATCATGCCCAGGGTTCCCAGCAGGAAGAGCACCGGGCAAAGGATAGGCTGGCCGCGTCCGCCCCAGCGCTCTCAGGTAGCCTCGGCGGCGGTGACGAGCGGGTTCGAAGAGCTGGCCAGCGTGGACGGGAGGATCACCGCCACCGCCGAGGCGACGATCGGCCTCAAGGACGACGGTCTCTACCGCGGCGACGGCGCCTTCGAGGTGATCCGCCTCTACGCCGGCAAGCCCTTCGCCCTGGTCGACCACCTCGACCGGCTCGTCCGCTCGGCCGGGGCGATCGAGCTGCGCTTCGACCGCGCCGCCCTGGAAGCGGAGATCGAGGAGCTGCTCTCGCGCGCCGGGGCAGTGGAAGGCCAGCTGCGGCTGATCGTCACCCGCGGCGGCCGCCGCATCGCCGCCACCGAGCCGATCCCCGACCACGGCGAGACCCTCGCCCTGGCCACCGTCACCTACTGCCCGACGGTGATCCTCAACGGGGTCAAGTCGCTCTCCTACGCGGCCAACATGCAGGCGAGTCGCCTCGCCAAGGGCAGCGGCGCCGACGAGGCGGTCCTCGTCCGCCCCGACGGCATCGTCCTCGAGCCCCCCACGTCCTCGATCTTCTGGGTAACGCCGGCGGGCGAGCTGCGCACCCCCGCGCTCGACGACGGCGTGCTCGAGTCGATCACCCGCGACCGCATGATCAAGGCCCTGAGCGTGGAGGAGGGAAGCTGGCAGGTGGACGACCTGCGGGGCGCGACCGAGGCCTTCCTCGCCTCCACGACCCGCGAGATCCAAGCGGTCTCCTCGATCGACGGCCACGACCTCGCCGCCGCGCCCGGGGCGCGGACGCGCGAGGCCCAGGAGGCGTTCGCCGAGACGCTGGGCAAAGAGCTGCGCGAGCTTTGACAGAACGACGAGGAAGGGACGGAGCGAGATGGACTTCCAGCTCAGCGACGAGCACCAGCTGATCCGCGAAGCAGCGCGGGAATTCGCCGAGCGCGAGATCCTGCCGCGCGTTCGCGACAACGACCGCGCCGCCCGCTTCGATCGCGAGCTGGCGAGCAAGCTGGGGCAGGTCGGCTTCCTCGGCGCTCCGGTCGCCGAAGACTACGGCGGCCGGGGGCTCGACTACATCGGCTACGGCCTGATCGCCGAGGAGATCGGCCGCGCCGACTCCTCGGCCCGCACGGTGATCTCCGTGCAGACCTCGCTGGTCGCAGGGCCGATCGAGAAGTGGGGAAGCGAGGAGCAGAAGCGCCGCTGGCTGCCGCGGCTGTGCTCGGGCGAGGGCCTCGGCTGCTTCGGGCTGACCGAGCCCGACACCGGCTCCGACGCCGCCAACCTCCGCACCCGCGCCACCAAGACCGACTCGGGCTGGTCGATCAGCGGCCAGAAGATGTGGATCTCGCTCGGCAACCACGCCGAGGTGGCGCTGATCTTCGCCCAGACCGACCCGGCACAGAAGCACCGCGGCCTCGCCTGCTTCCTCGTCCCCACCGACAGCGACGGGTTCGCCACGCAGGAGATCCACGGCAAGCTCGGGCTGCGCGCCTCCGACACCGCGGAAATCTCGCTCGACCAGGTCGAGGTCGGCGAGGAGGCGATGCTCGGCGAGGTCGGCGACGGCTTCAAGGTCGCGATGAGCGCCCTGGAAAACGGCCGCTACAGCGTCGCCGCCGGCTGCGTCGGCATCTGCGAAGGCTGCGTGCAGTCCTCGGTCGACTACGCGAAGGAACGCAAGCAGTTCGGGGTGCCGCTAGCGAGCTTCCAGCTGGTGCAGGAGATGATCACCGAAATGATCCTCAAGCGCGACGCCAGCCGCATGCTGGTGCTCCGGGCCGGCCTGCTGAAGGACGAAGGCAAGCCGAACGCGACCGAGACCTCGATCGCCAAGCTCTACGCAACCGAGGCGGCGGTCGAGTGCGCCAACCTGGCGATCCAGGTCCACGGCGGCTCCGGCTACGTCGACGACTACCCGGTCGAGCGCTACCTGCGCGACGCCCGCGTCACCACCCTCTACGAGGGCACCTCCCAGATCCAGAAGCTGATCATCGGCCGCGACGCGACCGGGATCAACGCGATGCTGCCGCTGCGGGAGATCTGAGGAACTTGCCGGAGCTGGTCGACGTCTCCCGCGACGAGCACGGCGTCGGCCTGATCCGTCTCGACCGCCCCGAAGCCCGCAACGCGCTCTCGCAGCAGATGCGGGAGGAGATCGCCGCGGCCCTTGAGGAGATGGACGCCGACGAGGGCGCCCGCTGCGCGGTGATCGCCGGCTCGGAGAAGTTCTTCGCCGCCGGCGCCGACATCAAGGCGATGGCCGAGCGGCCGCTGGACGCGTCCCCCGACCCGGAGGGAATGCGCTTCTGGGAACGGCTGACGGCGGTCGAGATCCCCACCGTCGCCGCCGTCTCCGGCTACGCGCTCGGCGGCGGCTGCGAGCTGGCGCTCGCCTGCGACATGATCGTCGCCAGCGAGAAGGCGCGCTTCGGCCAACCGGAGATCCTCCTGGGGATCGTCCCCGGCGGCGGCGGCTCGCAGCGCCTGGCGCGGACGATCGGCAAGCAGCGGGCGATGGAGTACGTGCTGACGGGCCGCCCCTTCGACGCTCGCACGGCGCTGGAATGGGGGCTGGTGAACCGGGTCGCGCCCGAGGGCGAATGGCTGGATGCGGCGCTGGAGCTCGCCCGCGACGTGGCGGCTCGGGCGCCGCTGGCGGCGCGGCTCGCCAAACGCGCCGTCCTCGCGGCCGCTGAGACGCCGCTGGCGGAGGGCCTGCGGGCCGAGCGGGCCCTCTTCGAGGAGGCGATGGCGAGCGAGGACCGGGTCGAGGGGATGACGGCCTTCCTGGAGAAGCGCGACCCCGAGTTCAAGGGCCGGTGAGCGTCGAGCGGATCGCCGTGGTCGGCGCTGGCACGATGGGCGGCGGCATCGCCCAGCTGGCGGCGCTCGGCGGCTATCGCGTGCTCCTCTACGACGCAGTCCCCGAGGCGGCCGAGGCCGGCGCGGTGCGGATCGGCGAAGCGCTGGCCAAGGGGGTGAGCCGCGGGCGCTGGAGCGACGAGGAGGCCGACGCGGCGTCCGACCGGGTGCGGGCGAGCGCCGAGGTGGACGAGCTGGCGGGCTCGCAGCTGGCGATCGAGGCGGCGCCGGAGCGGCTGGAGCTGAAGCGGGAGATCTTCTGCCAGCTGGCGGAGGCCTGCGGTCCGGAGGCGGTGCTCGCGACCAACACCTCCTCGCTGCGCGTCACGGAGATCGCCGCCGGGGTGCCGGCCCCGGAGCGGGTCGTCGGGATGCACTTCTTCAACCCGCCGGCGCTGATGAAGCTGGTCGAGGTGGTGGCGGCCGAGCGCTCCTCGGAGGAGGCGCTGGCAAGGGCCACGGAGGTGGCCGAGGGGATGGGCCGCACCCCGATCCGCGCCGCCGACAGCCCCGGCTTCGTCGCCAACCGCCTCGCCCGCCCCTTTGCCTTGGAGTCGCTGCGGACGCTCGCCGACGGGGTGGCGAGCGTGGAGCGGATCGACCGCATCGTCCGCCTCGGCGGCGGCTTCCGGATGGGGCCCTTCGAGCTGATCGACCTGATCGGCCTCGACGTCAACCTCGAAATCGCCCGCTCCTTCTTTCTCCAGGGCGGCGAACCGGAGCGCTGGCGGCCGAACGAGATCCAGGAGCGACTGGTCGCCGAAGGCCGTCTCGGGCGCAAGAGCGGGAGCGGCTACTACGAGTACGGCGAGGACCGCGAGCGCCAGATCGACCCCGAGCTGGGCATCCTGGCGCCGACGCTAGACGCCGAGAAGCTGGCGCTGATCGACCCCGCGGCCGAGGAGGTGCTGGGCCGGCTCTTCGCCCAGATCGCCAACGAGGCCGCCTTCGCGATCGAAGAGGACGTCGCCTCGGCCGAGGACATGGACCTGGCGGTGCAGCTCGGCCTCAACTGGCCGCTGGGACCGCTCAGCCTCGCCGAGAAGATCGGCCCCGCCCCGGCCGTCGAGCTGCTCGAGCGCCTGGAGCGGGAGAAGGGGCAGGCCTACGCGCAGGCGCCGCTGCTGCGGCGCGCGGCGGCCGAGGGCGCGCCCCTGCGCTCCTTCGGCCGCTGAACCGGGCTGCTCAGCTCCGCCCGATCCGCATCATCACCTCGTCCACGTAGCACCAGCTCCAGTCTTCCCCGGGCTCGGCGGAGCGGACGATCGGGTGGCCGGTGGCGCGGTGGTGGGCGGTGGCGTGCTTGCCGACCGAATCGTCGCAGCAGCCGATGTGGCCGCAGCTCTGGCACATCCGCAGGTGGACCCACCGCATGCCGGCTGCGAGGCACTCCGCGCAGCCGGCGACGGGATCGGGGAGGTCGAAGTAGTTGACCGCGTCGAGATGGGTGCATTCGCCAGCCAAGGCGCCGCGCCCGACTAGGAGCCGGTGGCGATCTCGGCGGGCTCGCCGCCAGGCATCCAGTGCGCCTCGACCGGCGGCGGGCTGTCGCGCAGGAAGCGCTCGGCATCCAGGGCGCCCATGCAGCCGGTTCCGGCGGCGGTGATCGCCTGCCGATAGGTGTGGTCGACGACGTCGCCGACCGCCAGCACACCGGCGAGGCTGGTGCGGGTCGAGCCGGCCTCGGTGACGATGTAGCCCTCGGCGTCGGTCTCGACCTGACCCTGGACGATCTCGGATTTGGGGATGTGGCCGATCGCGACGAAGGCGCCGTCGGCCTGGATCTCCTCCTCGGCGCCGGTCTCGGCGTGGCGCAGGCGGACCCTCTCCAGCTTCCCTGCCTCGCCGGCCACGAACTCCACCGGCGCGTAAGGCGTCTTGAAGTCGATGTTCTCCTTCTCGCGCGCCCGGTCCAGCATGATCTGCGAGGCGCGGAACTCGTCGCGGCGGTGGACCACGGTCAGCTCGCTGGCGTACTTGGAGATGAAGATCGAGTCCTCCATCGCCGAATCGCCGCCGCCGACCACGATCACCCTCTGGCCTTTGAAGAAGGCCCCGTCGCAGACGCCGCAGGTTGAGACCCCGCGGCCGCCGAGCTCCATCTCGCCCGGGATCCCGAGCCGTTTCGGCTCCGCCCCCATCGCCAGGATGACGGCCTCGGCGAGATGCTCCTCATCGCCGAGGAAGACCTTCTGGACGCCGCCGTCGGAAAGCTCGACGCGGTCGACGTCGTCGGTCACGAACCTGGTCCCGAAGCGCTCGGCCTGGGCGCGGAATTGGCCCATCATCTCCGGACCCATGATCCCCTCGGGATAGCCGGGGTAGTTCTCGACCTCGGTGGTGTTCTGCAGCTGGCCGCCCCACTGGAATCCCTCGAAGACGAGCGGCTCGAGGTTGGCGCGGGCGGTGTAGAGCGCCGCCGTGTAGCCGGCCGGCCCGCCGCCGATGATGATCACGTTCTCGATCTTGTTGCTCTCCGCCATCTCTCGCCGCCTGAAGTCTATTACTTTACTTTTTATAGTACCTCAGCCGACGGCGGGCTCGAAATCGGAGGTGGCCGTGCCGCCGCGCTGGATCGGCAGCTCCTCCTCTTCCCAGCGGTGGACCGTCTTGCGCAGCTGGAAGAAGGCGAGGACGCCGGGCGGGATCGGCATCCAGAAGGAGACCAGGCGGAAGATCAGGATCGCCGGGAAGACGGTCTCCTCCGGGATCCCGAAGAGGACGAAGGCGCCGATCATGCCGGCGTCCACGGCGCCCACCCCGGCGGGGGCGAGGGGGAAGAGGTTCGCCACCATGCCGAGGAAGTAGCCCTGCACCACCACGGCCAGCGGCACGTGCACGCCGAAGGCGTGGAACGAGGCCCAGAGGACGCCGATGCTGGCGGCCCAGAAGCCCGCCGCCCCCACGACCGCCAGCCCGCCACGCGAGGGATGGGTGAAGAGCCCGAGCGCGAAGCGGAAGCCTTCCCCCAGGGTCGCCGGGATCTTGCTGGCGCCCTCGAGCAGCTGCCGGGCGCGCTCGCCGTGGGCGAAGGGCGCGAGGCGGCGTTCGACGTCCTCGGGGATCAGGGTGATCAGGGCGCCGACGATCAGCATCAGGCCGGCGATGCCGGCCGGGATGATCGTCAGCTCGACCGAGCCCTTGCCGTTCATCACGCCGGTCCGCAGCAGGACGCCGAAGATGATCAGGGCGATGGGATAGAAGAAGTAGTGGAGCGAGACGAAGGCGACCATGCGCCGGCCGACGTCGCGGCCGCGCATGCCCGCTTTGCGCAGAGCCCAGTAGGTGAGCGCGATTCCGCCCGCCCCCCCGGCGGAGAAGAGCAGAGTGGCGGCGACGCCGGCCATGTTGATCTCGTAGGTCTCGAGCCAGGTCAGCCGCAGGGCTTCGCCGCCGACCACCGCTTTGAAGAGGGCGACGTAGGTGCCGTAGGCGAGCAGATTGAAGCCGATGGCGACGACGATCCAGACCGGGTCGGCGTCGTCGAGCCGGCTCAGTGCGTCGCCGAGGCCGACCAGCTTCGGGAAGATGAAGTAGATCGCCCCCAGCAGGACGAGGACCACCACGATCGTCTGCGCGACCCGGCGGGCGGTGAAGATCGGCAGGTCGGCAAAGCGGCTGCCATTCACCCGATCTCCCGGAGACACCCTTGGGAAATTACCCGCTCGCGACCCTCTCCAGACGCTGCAGGGCGGCCGTGACCCCTTTCACCGCCGGCTCGGCGAGCAGCTCGCCGCGCCTCACCGCCAGGACCAGCGCCGCGCCCACGGCCAGGTCGGTCACGTAGTGCTCGCCCAAGTAGACGAGGGCGAAGCCCAGGGTCAGCGCGTAGGCCCAGCCCAGCGCGCCCTCGACCCTGCCGGCTTCCGAGAGGGCCAGCGCCGCCGTGAGCGAGGTCGCAAAGTGCAGCGAGGGCATCGCCGCCCAGGGGTTCCCGCCGAGGGCGGCGTACATCTTCGGCCAGGCCGAGCCCCAGGTCTCCTCCCCCACCTCGACCATGATCCGGCGCACCTCTTCCCCCGTCAGCCCTTGCTCGGAAGCCCACCAGGGGGGCGCCGTCGGCACCAGGAAGTAAGCGGCACAGCCGATGTCGAAGACGGCGGCCATCTGCCGCGCCGCGCGCGGGAAGCGCGCCTCGTGGCGGACGAGGATCGCCGCCAGGGCGATGTAGGGCTCGAGGAACCAGAGCCAGTGGGCCCAGGTCAGGAAGCGATTCAGCGCCGCCACCCGCGGCACCCGCGCCAGAGCCCGCTGCAGGCGCGCGTTGGGGAGGGCCCCGAGGCCGAGGGCCCGGTCGGCGCGGATCGGGTAGCGGGTGAAGAGGCGGGCGCGGAGTCGGTCCGGCTGGTCGTAGGGAAGCTCGTGGACCATCGTGAAGCCCCACATCTGCAGCGCGAACAGCGCCACGTCGCGCTTCCTGGTGCGCGGGCTGATGACGGCGACGGCAAGCGGCCCGGCGGCGCAGGCGGCGACGGTGGCCGCGGTGGGCACCCGCAGGCGACGGCGGAGGAGGGGGACGGCGACGGCGGCGCCGATCGTAGAGGCGGCGCCCAGCCGAACGGAGAGCCGGAGCGCCTTCGATGGGCGGGAGCGCCTCCTCATAGGGTCGGCGAGTATAGGTAGGCGCCCAGGGGACGCGGCGCCGCCCGGCGTGAATAGAATGGCCGCGCTTTGGCGCCCCACTCCCCTGGTACGGACCAGATCGACACGCTGTATTGGATCGGCATCATCGCCGCGGCCCTCGTCGTGCTCGCGGTCAACGCCGCGCTGCTGCTGACGGTGCGCCGCCACCGTGCCACCCGCGGCGCCGACTCGCGGCGGGAGGCCGGCGCGCCCGGCGGCGGGCTGCGGGTCGCCGCCGTGCTCAGCCTGTTTGCCCTGGTGATCTTCGTCCTCAGCGTGGTCTTCACCGACAAGGCCCGGGAGACGCCGGCCACCGGCAGCGCCGGCCTCGCCTCCGCGAAGTCCCAGCCGCTCACGATCGAGGCGACCGGCCAGCAGTGGCTGTGGCGCTACGACTACCCCAACGGCGCCTTCTCCTACTACAAGCTCGTCGTGCCGGCCGACACCGCCGTGCAGCTGCAGCTGGAATCGACCGACGTCGTCCACACCTGGGACGTGACCTCGCTTGCCCCGAAGGCCGACGCGGTGCCGGGCAAGGTCAACGACGTCGTCTTCCGCGCCGACGAGGAAGGCACCTACCAGGGCCAGGCTTCCACCCTCTCGGGGCAGGCCTACGCGGCGATGCGGACCGAGGTCGACGTCGTCTCTCCGGCCGAATACGAAGAATTCGTCAAGAACCAGAAGAGCGCCATCCAGGCCGCGCAGGAACGCGTCGTCGGCCTGATCGCCCAGGGAGAAGCGCCATGAGCCAGACCGCCCGCCCCGAGGTCGTAGTCGACGGCTACAGCAGGCGCCGCCCGCGCTGGATCGAGCTGGCGACCAGCGCCGACCACAAGGAGATTGGCCAGGTCCTGATTTGCGCCGCGCTCGGCTTCCTCTTCATCGCCCTAGTCGAGCTGGTGATGATGCGGATCCAGCTGCTGGTCCCGGAGAACACCTTCCTCAGCCCGGTGGGCTTCAACCGCATGCTCTCGCTCTACGGCACGACCTCGATCTTCTTCTTCGCGCTGCCGCTGGCGATCGGGCTCTTCTACTACGTGGCGCCGCTGCAGGCGGGCGCCCGCGGCACCGCCCTGCCGCGGCTCGGCCAGACCGGGATGGCGCTCTTCCTGACCGGCGCGGCGCTCCTCTACGCGACGTTCCTCTTCACCCCGACCGAGGCCGGGATCAACCCGTTGGCGCCGCTCAGCGAGCTCGCCTTCCTCTCCAACAACGGCGTCGACGCCTGGGCCGCCGCCGTCGGCATGGCGACGCTCGGCTTCGTCTTCCTCGCGATCGACCTGGTGACGACGATGCGGAACCTGCGCGCGCCGGGGATGGCCTGGAGGCGGGTCCCCGTCTTCGCCTGGGCCGCGACCGTCTCCTCGGCGCTGATGCTGTTCATCGGCCCGGTCCTGCTGGCGGCGCTGACGATGTTGCTGATCGACCGCAACTACGACGGGATCTTCTTCGCCGACGCCTCCGGCGGCGCCCCCCTCCTCTGGCAGCACCTGAGCTGGATCTTCTACACCGGCGCCTACATGCTGATCCTGATCTTCGCCTTCGGCGCGCTCGCCGAAATCGCCGCCGTCTTCTCAGGGCGGCCGCTGCTCGACCGCCGCTCGGTGATGGTCTCCCTGGCCGCGATCGCGGTGCTCGGCACCCTTGCCTGGATGCAGAACATGCTGACGGCGCCGATCGGGATCGGCTGGATGTACTTCGCGATGCTGATGTCCCTGGCGCTGATCGTCCCCTTCGGCCTGCTCCTCTACAGCCTGATCGCGACGATGGCCGGCGGCGCGCTGCGGATGCGGGCGCCGCTGCTGTGGGCGGTGGGGGCGATCTCGCTGATCTCGATCGGCCTCGCGCTGGAGCTCGAGCAGTCGATGGTCGCCGCAGCCTGGGACCTGAAGAACACGACCGCGGCCACCGCCGCGACCCACTTCGCGCTGGTCGGCGGCGCAGTCTTCGGCGGCTTCGCCGCGCTGCACTACTGGTTCCCGAAGATAACCGGCCGGACCATGGGCGAGTACCTCGCGAAGATCTCCTTCTGGACGACCCTGGTAGGTATGTTCGTCGCTTTCGTGCCGCTGCTGCTGGCCGGCTACGAAGAGGGCGAGGTCGTCGACGCCTACAAGTACTTCGGCCAGACCGGCGTCACCGCCTACAACGTGATCGCCTCCGCCGGCGTCCTCCTCGTCGTGATCGGGATCTCGATGACGATCCTCAACGCGGTGTTCAGCCGCCAGAACGGCCCCGAGGCCGGTCACGACCCCTGGCGAGGCGAGACGCTCGAGTGGTTCGCCCTCTCGCCGCCGGACCGGCACAACTTCGACGTTCTGCCGGACGTCCGCAGCGCCCGGCCGCTGCAGGACATCCGCGACGCGATCGAGGTCCGCACGCGGCGCCCCGGGCAGGCTGCCCGCCAGTCGCAGCCGGTAGCCTGACCCAATGCATCCAGGCGTCGGCGCGGAAACCGCGCCCAACCCGACCGCCGCTGCGCCCGCCCCCCGCTCAGCCGCCGCGACGGTCCTGCGCGACTACCTGACGCTGACCAAGCCGAAGGTGCAGTCGCTGCTGCTCTTCACGACGATCACGACGATGTACGTGGCCGGCGACCCCTCCCCCGGGCTGGTCCTGCTGACCTGCCTCGGCGGCGCCCTCTCCGCCGGCGGAGCCGGCGCGATCAACCACGCCGTCGACCGGGATATCGACCGGAAGATGGCCCGCACCGCCGACCGGCCGGTAGCTTCGGGGCGGGTCTCCCGGGGAGCGGCCCTCGCCTTCGGAGCGGGCCTGGGCGCCGCCTCGTTCCTGCTGCTGGCGCTCGCCGTAAACCCGCTCGCCGCCGCGCTCTCGCTCTCGGGCCTCTTCGGCTACGTCTTCGTCTACACGCTCTGGCTCAAGCGCAGGACGCCACAGAACATCGTCATCGGCGGCGCCGCCGGCGCGGTGCCGCCGCTGGTCGCCTGGGCGGCGGTCACCGGCGGCCTCTCCGGAATGGCCTTCTACATGTTCGCGATCGTCTTCTTCTGGACGCCGCCGCACTTCTGGGCACTCTCCCTGCTGATGAAGGACGACTACGCGCGCGCCGGGATCCCGATGCTCCCCGTGGTCCGGGGCGAGGAGGAGACGCGCCGCCAGATCCTCCTCTACACCGTCCTCCTCTACGCCGTCACCCAGCTCCCCTTCTGCGCCGGCGGCCTCGGCGTCGCCTACCTGGTGCCCTCGATGCTGCTCGGCGGAGCCTTCGTCTACTGCGCAGTCCGCCTCCTGCGCAGCGGCGAACGTGGCTGGGCGCTGCGGACCTACCTCTACTCGCTGGCCTACCTGGCGCTGCTGTTCCTCTCGATGGCCGTCGCCGCCAACGCCTGAGCCATCTGCCGAAGCTTCCTCGCCGGGCACACGCGCCTCTCCGCCCGGCCTGATAGAAATCGGGGCCATGGACCGAGAGCTCGCCCGGAAGAACATGCGCGCCGGCCTGGTCGCCGGCGGCCTGGCCACCGCCGTGTTCGCCCTCGCCTTCGTCGCTGCCGTCCTCTACATCGCGCAGTAGGTCGATGGCGGAGCCGCGACAGGTGACCGAGCCGGGCGAGTCGATCTACGTCCCGGGGCCCTCCTGGGCGCCGGTCTTCCTCGCTGTCGGGATCCTCGGCCTCGTGACCGGCGTCTTCGCCTCCGGCTTCATCTTCAACCCCTTCATCTACGCGATCGTCGGGGCGGTGTTTGCGCTGGGCGCCTTCCGCGCCCTCGTCAGCGGCGCCTCCGCCTCCTACTTCCGCCTGCCGCGGCGCCAGCGCGTCCGCAGCGCCGCGCTGCCGATCGAGACGATCACCTTCCCGCCCCGCGATTAGAGAGCCCAGGCGCGCCCGAGGGCGTCAGAGGCTCATCTCGCTGGTCGCGCCGTCGGAGGTCCAGCAGCGGACGATGTCCCGCATCGAGAGGACGCCAACCACCTCGGAGTCCTCGACGACCACCAGGTGGCGGATGTTGCGACGCGACATCTCCGCCGCGGCCCGCTCCAGGCTCCAGTCCGGGGCGGCGGCGATCACGCTCTCGCTCATGTGTCCGCCCACCTCCTCTGAATCGGGGTCCTGACCGGCGGCGACCGAGTGCAGGAGGTCGCGCTCGGTGAGGATCCCCGGCATCGGCGAGTCGCCGTCGAGGACGAGTGCCGCACCGGTTCCCTCCTCGACCATCCGGGCGGCCGCCTGGCGCAGCGTGTGGGCGGGCCCCACGGTCAGCGAGATGTCCGACATGCCGTCCCTCACCTGCATTTGCGGCCTCCTTCGGGTTGGCTTTCGAAGATAGTGACGATCGTTTCGAGCTTAGTGCAATTCAGGCGGTCACGGGACGCGTCGCGGCGGCGCCGCCATATAGACTCCGGCCCGCCGTTTCCCCTATGTCCCGCCCCTCGAAACTCATCCCGCCGCTGCTGGCCCTTGCCGCCGTTCTGGTTGCCGGCCTGGCCACCTCGGGCTGCGGGACGACCAGCGCCGACACCAGCCGCGGCCGCACGCTCTTCGTCCAGAAATGCGGTGTCTGCCACACCCTGGCGCAGGCGGGGACCACCGCCCAGGTGGGGCCGAACCTCGACGACTCCTTCGCTTCGGCGCGTGCCTCCGGCCAGGACAGCGACACGATCGAAGGGGTCGTCAAGGCGCAGGTCGAGTACCCGCGCCCCGACAACGGCAATCCGGCCGTTTCGATGCCCGCCCACGTCGTCGAGGGCCAGGACCTCGACGACGTCGCCGCCTACGTCGGCGAATGGGCCGGGGTCCCCGGTGCCGAACCGCCGAAGGTCGCCGGCGGCCCCGGCGCGCAGGTCTTCGTCAACAACGGCTGCGGGACCTGCCACACGCTGAAAGCGGCCAAATCGGGTGGGGTCACCGGGCCCGACCTCGACGAAGTCCTGGCCGGGCAGAGCGAAGCGATGATCAAAGAGTCGATCGTCGACCCGAACAAGGAAATCGCCAAGGGCTACCCGCCCAACGTGATGCCGCCGAACTTCGAGCAGCTCCTCTCCGGCAAAGAACTCGAAGACCTCGTCGCGTACCTGAGCGAAAGCACCGGCGGCGGCAAGGCCGCCTCGGGCGCCAGCGCCGAAGGTTGAGAGGGGCGGCACGGCGCCGCTGCGATCATATTCGCCGATGCGAGCTCGTCTCAAAGACCGCTTGGCGATCTCCCGTGAGCGCTATGCGCTGGTGACGCTGCTGGCCCTGGTGGCGCTCTCGTCGATCGTCCTCACCGGCGCCGGCGTGAGGATGACCGGCTCGGGGCTCGGTTGCCCAGACTGGCCGAAATGCTACGGGGGCACGACCCCCCCGCTCGAATTGCACGCCGTGATCGAGTACGGCAACCGGCTGGTCACCGCACTCGTCGGGATCGCGGTGATCGCGGCGGCATCGCTTGCCTGGTTCCGGCGACCTTTCCGCGGCCATCTCGCGGTCTTCGGGGCGCTGCTGCCGCTGGGCGTGATCGCCCAGGCCATCCTCGGCGCGCTCGTCGTCAAGTACGACCTCGCGCCGGGACTGGTGATGTGCCACTTCATCCTCTCGATGATGCTGCTGGACGCGGGCTTCGCCCTCGCCTGGTGCTCGCGATTCGAGCCTTGGGAGCGACGGCGCTCGAACGACCGCCTCGGCGTGTGGGCGGTGCGGGTGCTGATCCCGCTCGGTCAGCTGACGATCCTGGCGGGAACGATTGCCACCGGCTCCGGACCCCACGCCGGCGCTCACGAAGGCCAGCTCGTCCATCGCTTCGACTTCGAGGGGACCGGGACGCTGGAATGGGTCGTGCAGCGGCACGCGGCGATCGCCGCGGTGTACGGCTTTGCGGCAATCGGCGTCTGGCTCTTCCTGCGGCGCCCTGGAGGTGACCGCAGGGCCCTGAGGCCGCTCACCGTCGTGATCGGGCTGCTCGCCCTGCAGGGCGCGATAGGCGCCGTCCAGTGGTACCTGGAACTGCCGGGAGAGCTGGTCTGGCTGCACGTCGCGGTCGCCACCTGCAACTGGCTGGCCATGCTCTGGACGGTCGCCGCGGCGGGGCGGCTGAGGCCGCGGCGCGAGCCGGTCGCCGCCGAGGGCGAGTCGGCCGAGCGCCGCGCTCCCGCCGCGGCCGGCAGCCTCTAGCAGCATCTAGGCGATTGCTCCCTTTCTGGCTCTCGATCGGCACGCTGAGCCTCGTCCAGGCTGCCCTCGTCGCCGCCCCCGCTCCCGCGCGGCTGCCCGCAGCACTCACCGGCTTCGGCAGCCGCTGGTGGGCACTGGCGATGCCGCTCTCGATCGGCCTCGTGATCGGCGCAATCGCCCTCGACTCCGCCACGGCGCACTTCCTCACCTATCTGGCACTGATCGCGGTGCCGCCGCTCGCAGCGCTCGCCCTGGGGGCCCTGGCACACGGTGCGCGCGCGCAGCTGGCGGTGCTCGTCGTCCCCCTGTTCGCCCTCGCCTGGGCAGCGGAGGGGTCCCTGGGCGGGCAGACGGCGGCCCTAGCCCTCTCGGCACTCTCCTGCGTCAGCCTCGGCTGCCTGCTGGCGGCCGTCGTGCCCGGCGGCTGGCTGAAGCTCGGCATCTACGCGATGACGGCAGTCGACACCTGGCTCGTCGCGGGAGACCTCCTCCAGGGGCCCAACGCCGTCCTCAACGCCGCCGGGCCGGGGGCGGGTCTCCCCCATCTCCAGCTCGCCTCCTTCGGCTCCGCGGTGATGGGCTTCGGCGACCTCTTCGTCGCCGCCGCCCTCGGGGCCCTCCTCGCGGGCGACCGCCGCCTCCAGCTGCGGGGGGCGGCGCTGGCGGCGCTGCTCGGGCTCGCCTTCGACCTCCTCTTCTTCGCCGTCGACGAGCTGCCGGCGACGGTGCCGGTCGCCCTCACCCTGGCAGCGTTGGAGCTGCTCGGGCGGCGGCCGCTCAGTTCAGGCCGATGATCAGGCCGCCGAGGACGCCGAAACCTGCCATGTAGCCGGCGAAGAGGGCGATGAAGCCCTGCTGCATCGTGTGCTGGATCTGATCGAGACGAGCTTCGACGTGCATGAACCGCTGGTCGACCTGCTCGAACCGGCGATCCAGACGCTCGAAGCCGTCATCCACCTTCTTGTTGAGGTCGTCCAAGCGCTCGTCGGTCCACCTGTCCCTCACCGCGGTCATGGTGCCAGACTAGCGGGGCAAGGGCAACGACTTGTCTGCGAAACGTCAATCTTTGGCAACGCGCTCGTGTCGCTTGCCGCGCGCCCACCGATATGCGTGGATGCAGCCGGCCACAACCAGCGCCAGCCCCCAGAGCGCGCCGGCCAGCGGCCGCGTCGCCAGCGTCAGCACGATCACGCTGAGCGCCGCGACCCCGACGATCACGACCCATTTGAAGACCGCCTGCTCGCTGATTTTCATGCCTTGATCCTCACCCCGAGGCCCAGGCGCAGATTTGCAGGCGCCTCAGCTAGAGGATGTAGACCGTCGTGTAGACGATGATCCACATGATGTCGACGAAGTGCCAGTAGATTCCGGGCACCTCGACTCCGAGATGGTCCTCCGCCTTGGGTCCGAAATGGCCGCGGAAGGCGCGGATCGTCGCAAAAGTCAGGAGCATCAGGCCGACGAAGACGTGGGCGCCGTGCAAGCCGGTGAGGCTGTAGAAGATCGAGCCGAAGGAGAGGTCGCGGGCGCTGAAGCCGAGGTGGACGTACTCGTTGATCTGGATGAAGAGGAAGGTCGCCCCAAGCATCCAGGTAAGGACGAGGCCGAGCTTCATGCCGGCCCGGTTGCCGCGGCGGATCGACTCCAGTGCGTAGTGGATCGTGAAGCTGGAGGAGACGAGGATCGCGGTGTTGACGCCGGCGATGCCGACCGGCAGTTGGTAAGGGTGCGGCGGCCAGCTGGGCGGGTCGACGACCACGCGCAGGAAGAAGTAGGAGGCGAAGAAGGCCCCGAACAACATCACCTCGGAGACGATGAAGAGGAGGATGCCGAGGGTCTGGCGGTCGATCCTGGAGCTCTGGTTGGCCTCGGGAGGCCCGTGATGATGGTGCTCGGCATGGCCGAGCCCGACGGTCGCGCTCTCCATCAGCTCGCCCCTCCCTCCGCCACGGCGGCGGCCACGGCCTTCGGCGGAACGCCGACCTCGATGTGCTCGACTTGCTTCTCGGTGATCTCCCGGACCCTGCCGACGAGGTTTTCCTCGAGCCAGCGGGACCTCTCCCCGGAGAAGGTCGAGATCAGGACCTCGTCGATTCGGTAGTGCTCGATGGCGTTCTTCACCGCGAGGAAGGGATCCGGACACATCGGCTGCCCCGTCGCGTCGACGTCGGCGCGGTAGAGCTCCGCCAGCGTGGAGGCCAGGTCGCGGACGATCTGCTCCTCACCGACGTCCCCGGCCTGCGGGCAGATGATCGTGTACCGGTGGGGGCTGGCGGCGGCGCGTTCGCGCAGCCGGTTGACCAGGTCGGGGGCGGCGACGGTCTTCA
>Ga0308175_100000373_pt1 | contig 31238 bp, 23 predicted proteins | sample PhyCR1_3_FD_203893 | JGI IMG/M metagenome (GOLD analysis project Ga0308175, IMG submission 203893) | Soil microbial communities from UC Gill Tract Community Farm, Albany, California, United States - DLSLS.C.R1 | ecosystem: Environmental > Terrestrial > Soil > Agricultural land | place: USA...
CACGCAGTCCCGCGCGCTGGAACTCGCGGATCGTCCAGGCCCGCAGTCCCACGCCGACGTTCCAGTGTTCGGCTGCCGGCTCGTACCCCTCCTGAAGGTGCAGATAGCTTGTGCCATGGAGGAAGCCGTACTGACAGGCGAGTATCCGCCCGTTCCATTCGAGCCAGCTGAAACGGAGCACTCCGGCCTCGAGCAGCAGAGGAGAGAGCACCGCGTAGAACTTGCGCTTTCGATCCCAGCCGAACACTCCGGGCTGCCCGTCGCGATTCCACCGCCGCGTGTGGAGGTCGAACAGTATCGGCAGCAGCCGTTCCAGGTCTGACGGGCGCTCGGCGAACCCGAAGCGCACCTGCTGGCGCTGTTCGAGGTTCCGGAGAACGGATCGGACCTTCGTTCGAAATCGCGGGCGCAGCGTGCTGAGATAGTCGTCCCAACTGGCCGGCAGACGAATCGTCGAGCATGGAACGACGTGCTCCGTCCAGAGGGTGCGATCGCCGGCGAGTGAACGGAGCGCCTGCAGGTTCGGCGATTCAGCAGGGATCTCGTTCACGCGCAGGATGGCCCCGCGTCGCAGCGGATCCTGGAGGTGACCGAGAAAGGCGGCGAGCACGGGCTCTTCGAATCCGCGGGCGATGATGAAGTCCAGATAGTCCGAGTCTGATGATCCGTCGCCGACGAAGGCGTACGTGGCAAACGTGCGCCCGTACTTCTTCACACTCTGCCGGCGTAGCGGCGCGATCCCTCGAAGGGTACCGGCGTCGTCGAGCGCGCCGAGGATGTTCAGCTCATTCGCTGTCCCGTACGCGGACCACCAGGCGGTCAGCCATTCCCAGGTCAAGAACGTCGTCCCTGACGCCGACGAGTCGAGCAGCGCATTCCACGAGGGCTTCAGGCGCTCCCACTCGGTGTTCTCACGGATTTCCAGGACCTTCATGAGAGGGCCTGACCCGAGGCGTCGACGACCTGACGATGCCATAGTTCGATCATCAGGAATGTCCAGAGGATGTCGCCGTAGTACGTGCCCGGCGTCGTGTCATTGCTCCGGAACAGCTCCTCGACGAAGCCCTTGCGGAAGTAGCCCCGGCCCAGCGCGCGGCCGGAGAGGAGCGTGTCGCGCGACATCTCACGCATCTTCGGGTCCGTTTTCATCCACAGCGCGACAGGAATCCCGAATCCGTGTTTCTTTTTCTGGATGACCTGCTGCGGAAGCAGATCGCCAAACGCCTTCTTGAACAAGTACCGTTTCTTGAACCCCTTCACCTTGAGATGCGGCGGCACGCGGCCTGAAAACTCTGCTACGGAGCGATCGAGAAATGGAAACCGAGTCCGTACGTCCGCCAGTTCGGCCATGCAGGTCACTTTCGGCAGATCGTTGTCGGCGAGCGTGATCTTCACGTCCACATACAGGAGCCGATCCAGGTGCGCGCGAGCGGGCGCGGCCGCGTAGTGCCGCGCGGGGATATCTGTGACGTCGTACGAGCCGAGCGACTGCAGGAAAGCGGTATCGAAGACGTCCTCGGGCGCGTGCGTCTGCAGGAACTGGAACGACAGCATCCGCTCGACGCCGCGCATCTTCGCGCGTCGCAGATAGCGCCGCGCCTTGCCGCCCAGCGGCCCGGGCGTATACGCCGCGACGGGCTCGATACTGGCGCGGAGCCACCCGGGCAGCGTGAAGTAGACCTCGAAGATCTTGTCGGTCGCGTAGCGCTCGTTTCCCCCGAACAGCTCGTCCCCTCCGTCGCCCGCAAGCAGCGTGGTAACGCCGTGCTGCGCGGCGAGTCGCGTACAGAAGTACGTCGGGATGGCGGATGAATTTCCAAAGGGCTCGTCGAATGACCGCACGATATGGGGCAGCGCTTCGACGCAGTCCTTCGCCGTCACCGAGTACTTGTAGTGTTCCGCGCCGAACGCGCGCGCCGCGATGTCGGCGAACTCCAGCTCGCTGAAACCCGGCTCCTCGAAACCGATCGAGAACGCCTTGACCGGCTTGCCGAGGACGCGCGTTGCCAGACCCACGACGGTGCTGCTGTCGGTACCGCCGCTGAGGAACGCGCCGAGGTGCGGGGCGAGCGAACCGTTGCACTGCGCTCGCACAGAGGCCTCGACGACCGATTCGAGTTCTTGGCCGAGCGTCCGCTCGTCCGTGTCGACGCTCTCGTAGCGCATGTCCCAGTAGGGTTGGGTGCTGGTCGGGCCGCCCGAAGATGTCAGGAGCGTTCCCGGCGTGAGGCGCCGGACGCCACGGAAGATGGTTTCCGGCGCCAGATTGGCCGAGAAGTTCAGCACGTTCGCGATCGCCCGCGGGTTGATGCTCAGGTCGGGCACGGCGCCGAGCACCGCGTCTGCCCGCGTGGCGATCAGCAGCACGTCGTCGCTTTCGTACCAGACCAGCCGCTTGATGCCGAATCCGTCGATGGCCGAAAAGAGCCGACGTTCTGCGCCGTCCCACAGTACGAACGAGAAGCCGCCGCGCAATGCCTCCACGAACCGTGCGCCATCCTTCCGGTACAGCGCCGCGAGCAGCGCGCCGACGCTGCGCTGCGCGGACGGGACGGCGCGGCGAAGTTCCGCCTCGTTCAGGAGGTCGGCATCGCAGGCGAGGAGCACCCCACCGTCGTGGAAACAGTCCTGTCCCTGGTGACGCCCCTGGGCCGCGACCGCGATCCCTGACGCTCCGATGCTCTCGATGAGAGCCCGTTCGCCCGGATTGGAGCACAGACGCGCCATGACGGCGCGTACGTCATCGGTTACACGTGTCGGATTTGCTTTGCGCCAGACGGCACAGATGCTGCTCATGAAATCTTGTAGACCTCTTGCCAGGTTCGGAACATCAGCACGCACCACAGCAGCGCCGACCAGTCCCTCCGCTGGCGCTGATGGTCGTCCCAGCACTCGGCCAGAAAGCCCGCATCGAGGACGTCGTCCCGACGGCTGAAGATCGCGTCGTGCGCGAACGTCTTCAGCTCGCGTCGAAACCATTCCGCGACCGGCATGGCAAAGCCTTGCTTGGGCCGCGCGAGAACGTCGGCCGGCAGGATCCGGCTCAGCGCCTTCTTGAAGATGTACTTGCCTTCGCCGTCACGCAGCTTCAGGCGAGACGGCATGCCGGCGACGAGCTCCATCAACCGGTGATCGAGCAGGGGGCACCGCACTTCGAGCGAATTGGCCATGCTCGCGCGATCGACTTTGACGAGGATGTCATCGGTCAGGTACGTCTTGATGTCGACGTATTGAATGCGCGAGAGCAGGTCCTCGGTTCCCGCGCGATCGAAGTGGTAGCGCAGTACGTCTGCCGAATCGTAGCCGTGCAGGCTCACGGCCGCATCTGCACTGAACAGGCGCTGTTTCAGTGCCGGTGGGCAGCACGAGACAGCATGGAAGTAGCTGTCGAGCGGCGAACGCGCCAGCGTTTGAAGGGTGGACTTTGCACGCAGGACGCGCGGCGCCCCCTTCAGGCTCGGGTACCAGTCGCCCAAAGGCCCGAACAGCCCCTGACGAAGAGGTGCGGGGATGACGGCACGCTGCCGTTCCTCCCGCATGAGCGTCCGGTACCTGCGATAGCCCGCGAAGTTCTCGTCGCCGCCATCGCCGGACAACGCGACCGTCACGTGTTCCCGCGCGACCTTCGAGACATAGTAGGTCGGGACCGCCGAGGAGTCCGCAAACGGCTCGTCGTAGTGCCATGCGAGCTTTGGAACGAGGTCCATCGCGCGGGGTGCGACGATCTGCTCGAAGTGCCGCGCGCCGAGGCCGGCAGCGAACCGCCGGGCGTCGTCCGCCTCGTTGTAGGTGTCTTCGGAGAACCCGATCGAGCAGGTCGTCACCGGCGACTGAAACTCGCTCATGAGCGCGACGACGGACGAGGAATCGACGCCGGCGCTGAGGAAGGCACCGAGTGGAACTTCGCTGATCAGCCGGGACTTGACCGCCGATCGGTATTCCTCCAGGAGCGCGTCACACCACTCGGCTTCGCTGACGTCGGTGCGCGCATCGAAGCGCAGGTCCCAGTACGGTACTTCTGTAATGCCGCTTCGATCGGCGACGAGATAGTGTGCGGGGCGCACCTTTCGGACGCCTTGATAGATCGTTTTCGGAGCAGGGATGTATTGAAACGAAAAATAGTCGGAGAGGGCTTCGAGGTCGAGCGCGCGCGCCACCCCGCCGGCTGGAAAGATCGCCTTGATTTCAGAGGCAAAGGCGAGCCGCGTCCCGTTGAGCGAGTAGTACAGCGGCTTCTTGCCGACACGATCGCGCACCAGGATCAGCCGCTGTTTCCGGCCGTCCCAGAGCGCGATGCTGAACATGCCGCGCAGTTCGGCAAAGCACGCGTCGCCCAGCTCCTCGTACAAATGGACGATCGTCTCTGTGTCCGAGCGGGTCTTGAACGTATGCCCGTGCGAGAGAAACCGCCGGTTGAGATCGTCGAAATTGTAGATCTCGCCGTTGAAGACGATCCAGATCGTCCCGTCCTCGTTGGAGAGGGGCTGGTGGCCGCCTTCGAGGTCGATAATCGACAGCCGCCGATGCGCGAGTCCGATGGGGCCGCATACGTACACGCCGCTGTCATCGGGGCCGCGATGGCGAATCGTGTCGGCCATCTCCAGAAGCGTCTCGCGCCTGATGCCGCCGCCGCCCTGCAAATCGAAGAGACCCGAGATGCCGCACATAGAAGAATGTCGTGCTCAGGCGGAAAACGCAGGCGCTGCCGCAGGGCGCACCAGCCCGAGGTAGAGCTGTTCGTAACCGGACACCATCGTCTCCATCGAAAATTCCTCGCGTACCCGCTGGAGCGCCCGGCTCCCGATCCGCTCGCGCCGCTGTGGATCCGAGGCCAATCCGTGCAAGTGCTCTCCGAGCGCGTCTGCATCGCCCACCGGAAACAGCAGCCCCGAGTCGCCGTCGATCACCGCTTCCAGATTGCCACCGACCGCGGTGGCTAGGACGGGAAGCCCGCTGGCCATCGCCTCGAGCAGCGCATTGGACAGACCTTCTGAGACCGATGGCAGCACGAAAACGTCCATCGCGCGCAACAGGTCGTCGATGTCGGGGCGGGACCCGAGGAAGTGCACGCGTTCCCGCAGTTCCGCTCGACTCTGTACGAAGCCCTGCAAACGGTCGCGCTCGGGACCTTCGCCGATGCAGACCAGCCGAACGCGCCTCCGGTCGTCCGGCGGCAGACCGGCGCACGCCTGCAGGAGTGTCATGTGGTCCTTGACGGGCAGCAGATTGGCGACGCATCCGATGCAGACGTTACCGTCCTGCAGGCCCAATCGATACCGCGCCTGTGCCCGCAGCGCCGCATCCGGATAGAATCGCTGCCGATCGACGCCGTTGTGCACCACCGTGATGCGATCCTCGGGAAAGGCCATTCGGGCCGACAGTTGATGCCGCAGTTGGAACGAGACCGTGAGAACACGGTCTGCCAGCCCATACGCGATTCTGCGGACCCAGATCCGTCGCCGCGGCTCTACGCTGGCGGCGCCGCCGTCGAAACCATGTTCGCTGTGCACGACTCCGCCAACCATCGCGAGCCGCGCGGCTAAGACTCCTTCCACGCCCGCCCAGTTTCGCGTGTGGACGATGTCAGGCCGGAAGCGCCGAATGGCACGCACGAGCGCCGGCGTCTGCACGCGCGAATTCCAACGGCTGTCTGCGAGGTTCTCGATCGTCACCCGGTCACGCGGCAGGCGGTCGGCATTGGGCCCTAGACCCCGCACCGCGCAGACGACGTGTTCGAACCGACGCGGATCCATCTGGCCGATCAGGTTCACGAGCCCGTTCTCGAGGCCGCCCTGACCCAGGTTGTTCACGACGTGCAGGATGCGCAGCGGCATGACTCTCAATTGATCGAGGGCGCAGCACCCAATGCGATCGCCGCGTGCCGCGGCTCGTGGAGTCCCGGCAGCAGGGCGGAATACTCCTGATACAACACGCGTTCGGCGTGGGCCCAGTTCACCGTCGTGCGGCCCAGGTGTGCTGCGCGATCCGCGAACTGCTCGCGGATCCGCGGGTCCTTCAAAATTGCAAACGCCTTGGCGACGTCCTCGACCGTGTATCGTGCGAGCACGACGCCGCACCCCGCGTCCATCACCACCTGCCCGATCTCGCCGAAGTCTCCCGTGATCAGGGGGCGCCCGGCCGCGAGCGCCTCATACAGCTTGTTCGGCGCGCTGAAACGCGCGTTCGGATTCAACGGGTCGAACCCGTAGTAGATCGCATCCGCGGCGCAGGTGTAGTCGGCGATCTGGACCCCGGACAGAAATCCCGGATACAGAATTCGCGGGTTCGCCCGGGCGGCCTGCGCCACCCGCTCGGCCAGCACGCCGTGGCCGGCGATGACCACGTAGACATCGGGGTCCACGTTCGCTGCGCCGATCAGTTCGTCTAGTTGCCGATCGGGCCGCAGCTGTGTGATGCAGGCGACCAGCAGCGCCGCCGGGGGAACGCCCAGACGTTTCCGGATCTCCTGCCGCTGTGGCGCAGTTCGCGTGAAGTCATCCACCCGCTTCCAGTTTCCAATGACGACGACGTGGCGCGCCCCGCGGTCTTCGAGGTAACGCCGTAGTTTGTCGCCGACGGTGATGACGAGCGCCGCGCGGCGCATCAACAGGTTCTCGAGTGCGACGATCGCACGACGTGCGCCTGCAGGAAGGTTATCCGCCAGCATGTCGGCGAAACTCTCGTGCGCGTCGTAGACGACGGGCTTCCGCTTGAGGGCGCCGAGCAGCCAGCCGACGGGCAGCGTGTCGAGATCGTGGCAGTGAACCACGTCGAACGGCGTGCGCAGCCCCCGCCAGAGGAAGGTGAAGTAGACGACCACGTACCAGAACACTTGCGTGATGCCGCGGCCGTGGGTCGATCGTACGAACACGCGCTCGACCTCCACGCCATCGATGCGGTCGCGCGGCGCCGCCTTGGAGTCGCGATCCCAACCGAGCACGCGGACGTCACACCCCATGGCGAGCAGGGACACCGCCTCCTGCCGGACCCGCGGGTCGGGGTCGTAGGCGTTCGAGAGCAGCATCAACACGCGGCGAGCGGGCATCGTTCTGGCGATGGAAACACGAAAGTCGTTTCTGGAGCAGACTTAACGCCGCCTGACGCAGTCGAGGGCCTGTCCCCCCATTCGGCGGGGCGCTGCCAACCGATGCGCTGATCGGCTGCCGTAGGGCGGCCGGTCCAGGCGACGTCTGCTCGCGATAGCCTATTGTTTAGCAATACGCCTGCCCGGGGTCAGCCGGACCGCCATTGCTGGGGTGGCCCGGGGCTTGCGTAATCGGACCGGACGCCCGCATAGCTCGCGCGCGGCGTGCATCCATTTCACCTCATCGCGCCTTGGGCCGTATGCCGAGAGAAGACGTTTTCATCCATGAATCGAGTTACGTTGACGAGCCCTCTTCCATCGGACCAGGGACCAGAATCTGGCACTTCTCGCACGTGATGAAGAACGCCCGCATCGGCACCGGCTGCAACATCGGCCAGAACGTCGTCATCTCTCCGGACGTGACCATCGGAAACAACGTGAAGATTCAGAACAATGTCTCCGTGTATACGGGGTGCGTGCTGGAAGACGACGTCTTCTGCGGCCCGTCCATGGTCTTCACCAACGTCATCAACCCGCGCAGCCACGTGGCCCGCAAGGACGAATACAAACGGACGCTCGTGAAGCGCGGCGCGTCGCTCGGCGCCAACAGCACCGTCGTGTGCGGAACGACGATCGGGCAGTACGCCTTTGTCGGCGCGGGCGCGGTCGTCACGCGCGACGTCCCCGACTATGCCCTCGTGTATGGCAACCCGGCGCGCGCGCGCGGTTGGATGTGCGCCTGCGGCATTGCGCTGCAGTTCGGCACCGGCTCGTCGGCCGTCTGCGACGCGTGCGGGTCGTCGTACGAGAAGGCGGGCGATCGTGTAACGCCCGCAGCGGCGAGGTAGGGACCTCGATGTGGAGTTCTTCAATCCGGAAAGGAATTGTGTGAGCACGATTACGCGCAGGGTGCCCTTGCTCGACCTGCAGGCCCAGCACAAACGCATTCGCGAGGAGGTGCTCGGTGCGGTCACGCGCGTCATCGACTCGCAGCATTTCATCCTCGGCGAAGAGGTCTCCAGCCTGGAACGCGAAATCGCCGCGTACTGTGAATGCGAGTACGCGGTCGGGTGCGCATCCGGATCCGACGCGCTGATTCTGGCGCTCGCGGCGGCCGGCGTCGGGCCGGGCGACGAAGTGCTGACGGCGCCGTATACCTTCTTCGCAACCGCGGGTGCGATCTCGCATGTGGGTGCCACGCCGCTGTTCGTCGACGTCGACGAACGGACGTTCAACATCGACGTCGAACAGGCCGTGGACGCGCTCTCGAAACGCACCGTCCGCGCGATCGTGCCCATCCATCTGTTCGGCGGGTGCGCCGACATGGATCCGCTCCTCGCGGCCGCCGCGCAGTACGGGGTCACGGTCATCGAGGATGCGGCCCAGTCGATCGGCTCGGAATACAAAGGGCGGCGTGCCGGCAGCCTGGGCACGATCGGCTGTTTCAGCTTCTTTCCCAGCAAGAATCTCGGCGGCTTCGGGGACGGCGGCATGCTCACGACGAGTCACGCGTCGGTCGCCGAGCGACTGATGGCGCTGCGGGCGCACGGGAGCCGCAAGAAATACTTGCACGAGGTCGTTGGTTACAACTCGAGGCTCGACGCACTCCAGGCCGCGGTCCTTCGCGTCAAGCTGGGATACCTCGACGGCTGGTCAGCCGGCCGCGCGGCAAATGCGGACCGCTATCGCGCGCGAATCGCCGAGATGCAGCTGCCCATCGTGCCTGCCGCGCCGGCGGCGTACCAGAACCGCCACATCTACAACCAGTTCGTCATCCGGAGCGACCGGCGCGACGAGCTGCAGCAATTCCTGAAGGAGCGGGAAATCGGCTCCGAGGTCTATTACCCGCTGCCGATGCACCTGCAGCCGTGTTACGCGTTCCTCGGGCATGCCCGCGGTGCGTTTCCCGTGAGCGAACGGCTGGCTCGCGAGTCGCTGGCGCTGCCGATCCACTCGGAGCTTGCCGCGGACGACATCGACTATATCTGCGACACGCTGCGGGCGTTCTTCGGTTGATGCGCCTTTGTTCGATCGTTGGCGCCCGACCGCAGTTCATCAAGCTTGCCGCCGTGTGCCAGAGCCTCGCCGGACGCGGCTGGCAGCACGTCATCGTCCACACAGGCCAGCACTACGACCGCGGGATGAGCGGCGTGTTCTTCGACGAGCTGCAGATCCCCCGGCCGGATTGCAATCTCGAGGTCGGATCGGCAAGCCACGGCCAGCAGCTCGGGCAGATGCTGGAGCGGCTGGAGCCCGTGCTGGCCCGGGAACAACCCGACTGGGTGCTGCTGTTCGGTGACACCAACTCGACGATGGCAGGAGCCATCGTGGCGTCGCGGCTTGGTCTGCGCACCGCTCACATCGAGGCCGGGCTGCGGAGCTTCCGCCGCAGCATGCCGGAAGAATCCAACCGCATCGTCGCCGACCACCTGAGCGATCTGCTGCTCTGTCCCACCACGGTGGCGATGCAGAATCTCGCGCGCGAGGGACTGGCGGATCGCTCGGTGTTGACGGGCGACGTAATGTACGACGCGGCGCTAGGGTTTCGTGCGGTCGCCGAACGCCGCGGAGGCGAACTGGCCGACCGCTGGAAGCCTGGCGAGTTCGCCCTCGCGACGGTGCACCGCGCGGAAAACACCGACGACCGGCGCCGTCTCGAGGACATCGTGCTCGCGCTCGAAGAGGTCGCCCGAACCGAGTGTCCCGTGGTGTGGCCGGTTCATCCGCGCACGCGTAAGCGGCTCACCGAAATGGGATTGACGTTGAATGCCGTAACGGCGATCGAACCGGTGTCCTACGTTCAGATGCTGCTGCTGGAATCGCGGGCGCAGGTGATTCTGACCGACTCAGGCGGCGTGCAGAAGGAGGCGTATTTCTTCAAGGTGCCCTGCGTCACGCTGCGCGACGAAACGGAGTGGCAGGAAACGCTCGACAACCGCTGCAACGTTCTCACCGGCACCGATCGAGCGGCAATCATCGAGGCGGTGCAGTGCCGGAGCCGCGGTCCGTGGATGACGCCCTATGGACATGGCGGTGCTTCGGATGCCACGCTTGAGGCTATTGCGGCGACGTCGACCTAGACTGCACCGGCGGCGTGGAGTCACGCGCGTATGACGTATTTCGAACCGGCATTGCCGATCCTGCTCCTTGCGGGGTTGGCGGGCTGCGCGCTCGCCTGGCGCCGCCGGAGCGCCGGACACAAACCGTGGCTGGAGACGCTCAGTGTGCTGGGCATCTGGTTCCTCTCAATGGAGTCCGGCGCGTGGCTGGTGTCGCGGCCGCTCGAATCGCGGTATAGCGCCCACCCGTTCCCGGCGGCGAGCGCCGACGCGATCGTGGTGCTGGCTGGCACCGTGATCCCGCCCTCGCAGTACCGTCCGTATTCGCTGCCGGCGCAGGACACCTATCGCCGCGTCGAGCACGCCGTATGGCTGTACCGTTACTGGAAGAACCTTCCGATCCTCGTCTCCGGCGGCGGTTCGGCGGACAGTCCGCCGTATGCGTACGTGATGAGACGCGTCCTCGAGCAGGAGGGCATCCCGCTGGAGCGCATCTGGGTGGAGACCAGAGCAGGGAACACACACGAGAGCGCCGTCTACGGGGCAGGCATCCTGAAGCAGCACGGTGTCGCGCGCGTGGCGCTCGTCATCGAATCGTCTGGCATGCTGCGGGCATCGCTGTCGTTCGAGAAGCAGGGCATCAGCGTAGTTCCGGCGCCCATTCGGCAGAACCACTTGACGCACGAGATGAGCGACTTCATTCCCGGGTGGCGCGGGATCGCGCTCAACGGCGAGACGCTGCACGAGCTCGTGGGGCTGGCCTACTATCGGGCTCGCGGCTGGATTTGAGACGCGGTCGGCCGCTCAGGGATTGGGTGTCGAGAGCGGATGCCGCCGCGCAAGCGCGAGCTGCAGGCTCTCCCACACGTGCACGAGATTTTCGAACTCGGCTTTGGTCCCGCCCGTGAGCGACGTCGACTTGACGTTGGCATCCCACAAGCTCACCGCGTCCGTACGGAAGTCGTATGTGAACTCGCCTTCCTGTGTTCGCCAGCCGATCTGGCCGGGCGTCTCGAGAGGCCCAAGGTACTGAAATACCCGTGCGCCGGTGCCGGCTTCGAGCACCGGACGGGTCTCGAGCGGACGTGTACCACTGAGCGCGTCGTTGATCGCGTCCCGCAGACGTGACTGCGCGAAAGGGACCTCGATCCGCATTGGAAGGCCGGAGACGACAAACGGCACGCGCGTCTGCGCCTCGTCGAGCGCGTACCCGTGTCCGATGAACCCGTGGTCGAAGAGACTCTCGCCGTGATCGCTGATCACGATGACCGCCGGACGGACGCCGACGGCTCTCCGCACGCGATCGATGACGCGCCCGATCGCGGCATCCACGTTCGCGGCCGCATTGAGGTACGTTCGCCAGAGGTCTCGCCGCCGCGACGGGGCGATCTGAGACGCGTCGAGGAGCGTGCCGCCTACGAGATTCGGCAACCCTGAATAGTTGTAGGGATAGTGCGTGTCGTGGAAGTTCACGTACATGAACAGCGGCCTGGCGGCATGCCGGGTCCCGAGATACTGGCCGATTTCCTCTTCGACCCTCCGAAAGGGCACGGCCAGGCTGCCCGGAGTCGTGTAGGTCGAATAGCGATGGTCGAGATCCTGACGCGCGTCGTAGTACCGATCGACGCGCGAATAGTCAACGCCGGAATCGCCGAACGCGCTGTCGTCCTGGCCCGAGAAGTACGCGACCTCGTAGCCATGGTTCTTGAAATCGTCCAGTAGCGACGTTCCAGATTGCCCGGTCATGCTTCCCGTGAGGATGTGAAATCGCGACTGCCTGGTGAAGCCGTTGTGCGACCAGGCGCTCGAGACGCTGATTCCGTTCCGCGCGAGTGAATCGAGCGTCGGCGTGACCTCTCGGCCGTTGTATGTGGTGCCGACGACATCCGCTCTATAGCTCTCGAGCACGAACAGAAGGACGGGCGGGCGGACCGGCCAGGGTGCCGCGGACGGCGGCCGTTCCACGTAGTTCGCGAGCGCCTGCGGAAGGTCGCCGGCGACGCCGTTCTCGTCGATGCCGTTGCCCGGCACCTCGAGAGCATACGGATGGATTCGACTGTCGAACGGCGCGGAGTCGCGCGGCAACTCCAGCAACCCGAACCCATCGCGATCCACATCCGTCATCCGGTTGAGCACCTGCAGGGCCAGCGTACCGGCGGGTGTGCGCCGCAGCCCAAACGTCATCGCGTCCGACGACAACCCGATGCCCGTCACGATCACGGCCGACACCGCCGTGAGAGCAGCTGATGCCCGGATTGCGGCGCGCGCGTCCGGCCCGAGGACCGGCTCGAACGGGTGCCGATCCGTCTTCGCGAGGATCCAGGTGACCGCCCCGGCTCCCAGCCCGAGCAGTACGCCGAGCGACACCGGGCGTGTCACGAGCGGAGCGGCGACGGCGAACAGTTCCGATGTATGCCGGCCTGTCAGCTCGTACGCCAGGCGAAGGTCGAACGCGTCGCCCAGAAACGCCCACAGCTGATACATCAGGAAATCGGCGCCCAGCAGCGGACCACTTGCCGCGACAAAGGCAAGGAACCTGCGCGCACGGCGCTTGAGCCGCAGCCGGTTGGCTGCCGTCAGCACGACGGCGCAGGCGGGGCTGCAGAAAGTCGCGTTCAGCAGCGTCAGTACCGCGAGGAATGCGAGACCATCGGGCCACGTACGGAATGGTGTGGCCGCGAGAAATCCGCCGGTGAACAGTGCGTGCTTCCGTTGAAGCAGGATGGCTTCGACCACCGTGACGAACACGGCAGACGCGACCGTCAGTCGCCGCCACTCCGTCGAGGCGGTGTGGTGCGGCGCTGCGGCCGAAGCCTGCGGGAACACCATCAGTGCGCCGCCTCACGGCTCCGCACGAAACTCTCGGCTGCCGAAAGCACGGCGCGCGCGACGAGTGAATCCAGCGGCGACGGCGTCGGATCGCCGTGCGCAAAGAAGAGCGTCATCTGCTGACGGGGGGCGAACAGCAGGGCGAACGCCTGGGACAGCTGAAACCGGACGGGATTCGCGATAAACGTGTGGTCGTAGAGCAACGCGTAGACGGCAAGCTGCCGTTCGCCCAGGAGCACGTGAAGAGGAACAGGACCGACCGCCGAAGGAACGGTCGAGAGCGTCATCGGCTCGAAGGCGTGCCCGTACGCCAGTCCGAGTTCGGGGTGGTGGTACAGGCTCTTCGGATCGTAACTCCGTCCGACGAAGAGCGTGACGTCTTGGACTCGCCGTTCGATGAAGTCGTCCGACGCCAGGTTTTCGTGTACCCAGGTCCGGCTGCGGCCTGTGTCCGCCCACGTCAGTCCGCTCAGACGCGCGGGGACATCGGCGCTCGTCTTCCCGTCCGACGCGCTGAGGCCGACGTATGTGTGCAGCACGGTCGGGATCAGCGCGAAGCCGAGAAGCAGCACAATCACGCCGAGGTAGCGGTGCGACACGATGATTACCCCGCCAGCGCGGCGTCACGCACGGGAGGCGTCGGGGACTCGACCGGTCCGCCCAGCCAGAAGATCAGCGGGAGAGAGATGGCAAACGTCAGCAGACCAGAGAGTGGGTGCAAGACGGTGTGGAGCACGTTCGGCCCCCACCCCTGGACGAGCGCGACGAGGAGGAGGATCCGGACGATGTTCGAGAGAATCGCGATCGGCGCTGCCAGCGTCAGGACGAGAACACGCCGAAAAAGAGAATGAGCGGTATACGCCGCGAAGGTAGCCACCGCCAGCGCGGCATACAGGGTCGAGAACCCGCTGCACGCGTCCGCGACGGTCAATGCGCCGTTCGTCAGGTGCAGGGTCGTGTCCTCGACGAAGACCGTGATCCCCGTGAGCGGCAGGATGACGCTCGTCACGGCCACGGTGAGATGGCGGAGGATGAGATGGAGCGTTTCCGTCATCCCGAGCGGGATCGGCAGCGCGAAGACGAGAAAGAAGAGGGGGAAGGCGATGCGCCGCGTGCGGTCGGTGCCGAGCATCAGGAGCGACAGCCCCGGAAGTGCGAGCAGTAGCGCCACTGCGGACAGCAGTTCTGTGTGCAGGCCCGTATCGATGGCCTGGAGGCCGATAGCCGGCACCAGGAAGGCAAATCCCCAGGGGCTGCCAACGGCGGGCGCGGATTTGCTGCCCCGCAGCTCCTCCCACGCGAGCCATGCGGCTATGGGCGGCACGAACATCCCGTGCGCGTTGTGCCACACGGATATCGTCCAGCGTTCGAACAGGAAGCGGACGGTCGGCGCGAACAGCAGGATCAGTTCGAGGACGGCGAGCCACAGCAGCAGCGACGAGGTGCGCACTGGCAGGTCCGATGCGCGCGTGTGCGGTTCTGTCGTCCCGGCTGCTGTGCTCATCGTGTCGTGCAAGGGCGGACGCTCAGTCTTTCAGCGACGTCAAGGCCTGGCGCGCATCGTTAGCGCCGTCGAAGTTCGAGTTCAGTTGGAGCGCCTGTTCGAGGGCGCGACGCGCACGCTGAGCGTCGCCGGTTCGAGCGTACGCCATACCGAGATGGTACTGGAACTCCGGATTGGTGGGCGCCTGCTGGACGGACTTTTCCAGCTCGGGCACGGCCAGGAGCGGCAACTCTTTCTTGTAGTACACCCAGCCGACGGTATCTTTCACCGCCGGCTCGTCGGGGAGGCGAGTCTCCGCGGCTTTGGCGAGCGCCAGCGCCTGGTCCAGATTCTCGCCTTTCTGGGCGAACAGAAACGCCAGATTGTTCGCCGCCACAGGTGCACTCGGATCGAATTCGAGGGCTCGCTGGTAGGACTTGGTGGCTTCTGCGCCGTTGTGCTGCATTTCGTAGATCATGCCGATGACCGTGTGAGCGCCGATCGGCTTGGTCTGTTTGGAGGCAATCGCTTCGAATTCGTGGCGCGCCTCGTCCAGCTTCTGTTGCTTGACGTACAACGAACCCAGAAGCGAGTACGCCTGCATGCTGGCGGGTGCGAGTTCGACGACGCGTCGAAGCTTGGTTTCCCCGTCCGCGTAATCGGTTGCCTGGAGATCCAGACGCGCCGAAATCAGCAGCAACCCGGCATTGTCTGGATGCTTCGTCAGCTGGGCGGAAACGCGATCCCGCGCTCGCGGCAGTTGTCCGCTGCCCGCATCGAGCACGGATATTCCCCGGAGTGCGTCAAGGTTGGCGGGATCACGTTGCAGCGCGGATTCGAAATCGCGGCGCGCTCCCTGCCCATCCTTTCTTTCGAGCAGCAGCAGTCCGTGGAGTGCCCGCACGGTCGGGTGCTCCGGCAGACGTGCCGTGAGGAACGACAGTTCGCTCGAGGCCCGGTCGACCTCTCCCCGTGACAACAGACCTCGCACGAGCAGCAGCCGCGGCTGCAGCGCATCAGGCTGATTGCCCATGGCGTCGCGCGCGAGTTGCACCGCGGATTCCGTGTTGCCGGTTCCAAGGTCCAAAGCTGCCAGCGCCGACTGCGCGAGTGCGGCGCGCGGGTTGAGCGACACGACTTCGTTGAATGACGCCTTGGCTTCGACGGTCTGGCCGAGGGCGGCTTGAATCTGACCGAGCACGAAATGCGCATTGGCGGATTTCGGCCCGACTTTGGTGGCAGTTTGCGCTTCTGTGAGCGCGTCCTGCAGGCGCTTATCGTTGATCAGAAAACGGGCACGCGCGATGTGGGCGTCGATATCCGCGGGAGCCGCAGCAATGACGGCCTCGAGCCGCTTATAGGCGCCCGCGTGATCGTCCTCCTGGTATTCCATCTCAGCGAGCCGAACGCCAGCCGGCGTCGCGGTCTTCCGATCATTGACGAGGCTCGTCAGCAACGTCTTCGCGTCGGCCTTGCGCCCCGTCCGAAGGTAATAATTGGCGAGATCCAGTTCCGCTTCCGGTGTTCCCGCCGCCTTGACCATAGCCTTCACGTACGGCTCCGCCGCGGCTTCGCGGCCCGTGCTCATGTAAAGCAGCGCCATCGTCCGGTTGGCATCCACGTTCTCGGGATCGATCGCCAGTGCGCGCCCGACTGCGGCTTCGGCATCACGGGTAGCGCCCGTGTTCCAGTAGTAACCTCCGAGCGCGAGTTGTGCGGGAACGGATTTCGGGTCGATCTCAACGGCCTTTTGAAAGTTCGCCAGCGCATCTGCATTACGGCCCTGTGCGAGCAGCAGGCCGGCCTTGTTCGTATAGGTGCCGCTGTCGGTGGGCGACAGCGAAATCGCCTCTTCGATTTCCTTGAGGGCACCCGAATAATCTTTCGTGCCCGCGATGGCGTTTCCGAGGAGGACATGAGCATCCGCGTTCTTGGGATCCAGTTGGACCGCGCGTGCCGCACGCGTTTTAGCGTCCTCGAACTGTCGGCCGCCGAGCAGGTATGCCGCTGCCTTGCGTTGCATCGCCGCGTCATTGGGCAGCAGGTCAGCCGCGCGAATGTATTCCCGGCCGGCATTACCATATTCAGCGGACTTCTCGTAACTCGACGCCAGCTTGCCTCGTACCTCACCCGAGAGGGGATCGAGCTTCAGGTAGTTGCGGTAGTTCAGGGAGGCCTCCGTATACTGCTTCGCCGCGAAGGCCGCGTCTCCCTTCTCGCGATACGTGCGTTTGTTTTCCTCAGAATTGGAGCAGGCGACGCACAAGGCTGTCAGCGCTAGAACCACGAAGAACGCACGGTGATGGTGCCGCATATTGCTACCTGGACAAAAACAAGCTCTGACGAGCGCCTCGAATATACATTGAGAGCGAGATCGCCCCGACTCGGCGCAGCGAGCTCGGTTTCAGATTTCGCGGATCGAGGAGAAGATAGCAACGATCGCGCCGCGCCCGACTCCGGCATTCATCTGCGCGCCACCAACGAGAACTCGGGTTGTAGCGGGTGCTGAGAAACCGTTGCCCAAGGCGACGGGCTCTAAATGTCTTCCAGGAAGGGGATTTTCTTCTGTCTCGCGTCAAGTCCTACGGAAGCCGCCGCCGAGAGTCCGCGGGTTGTCGCCAGACTCAACCCGCGTCCACCCGCCGCGCCTAAAGTCAACTTCGGTGCGGACTTCCTAAAGGGTAGTCGTTTCCTAATAGTAATAGAATCAATACCTTAAGAGGTCAGGCGGCGCGGGCCCGCCAATTGCTACAGTTCGGGTGGCACAACACAGCAGCCATTGTCTCATGTCGGACCTCAACGGCATGAGAAGGCGGAGGAGAGACAGATGCGTAGATTGATATTGACGGCTTCAGCCGCTGCGGCGGTCTTGGTGGGTTCAGCGATGCCCGCTCAGGCAGCGCTGATTGGGACCTTGGGCGACGGCGGGGGGACTGTCACGTCTGGCGACAAAGTCTTCAGTGATTTCACGTGCTCGTTCATTGGCACTAATGCGGTTGGCACGTGCGATACCGTCAATGTCACCGCAGCCACCGACCAGTTCGGGAATTTCGGCATCGACCTGCAATTGAACGCAAGTGCGACGACCACCGGCTCGACGACGGCGACGGGCGACTATAGGATTACCTATAACGTGAGTGCGCCAGGCGCCATGATTACGGATATTCACATGACGTTCAACGGGTCGTTCACCGGTGCGGGTCAGACCGAGATTACCGAGACTGTTTCAAACGGTGGGTCGATCGTGGGGCAGATCAATGTGACCAATCCCCCCTTAAACCTGGAGTCAGCGGCAAACGTCATCGGGGGGCCGTACTCGACGTTGAGCGTCCTGAAAGATATTCAGTTCGGCGTGCCGACCGGATCCGCAGGCTCTGCGAGTATTTCCGAGATCGGCCAGTTCATTTCGCAAGTTCCCGAGCCCGCCACGATGGCACTCTTCGGTCTGGCAGCGATGGGCGCGGCTATGCGCCGCCGTCGGGCAACCCGCTAGATTCTTTTCTCCGGCTGACGAAGGCTGCTGTTACCCGGTGACCATCATGGTCACCGGGTTTTTTGTCTCATCCCGCGAAGGGCGTCCTACTAGTCTGCCCCGGGCCCGATATCGATCGGCGAAAACACACGGGCCGCTGACGCGAAACTCCCGAAAAGCGCGGTAATTCACCCGTTCCAATCTGAGAGACGTGGCCGGCGCTTTGCTCCGGATCCTAGACCGTCTGGAACTCTTGCAGATCTCACAGCTCGAGCGCCGTAATGGACGGCCTGACGATAGCGCGCGGCAGGATGCCATCTGCCGCTCTGGAGGTTAAGGCGTGCGCGAACGGATGCGGTTGTTGTTGGCGGCGTTGGCCATCGTTTCCCTGGTAGCTGCCGCCGGGTGCGGAAACGCCGAGACGCGAAAGCAGAAGCATTTCCAGGCCGCGCAACGGCTCGCGGCCGAGGGCCAATACTCGAAGGCGATCCTCGAGTACCGGAATGCACTCAAGATAGACCCCCTCTACGGCGATGCTCGATACGGGATCGCCGAAGCGTTGACGAAACTTCCCGCCAATCGCGACATCGCAATCGAAACGGTCCGGCAATATTCCGCCGCCGCGGAGTTGCTGTCCGGCAATTTCGACGCGCAGCTGAAGGCAGGGATGTTTCTGCTCGCCGCCGGCGACTTCGCTCAGGCGCGAATACGGGCCAGTAAGGCCCTCTCACTCAACCCGAGAAGTGCCGACGCGGCGACTGTGTTTGCGATGTCATTGGCTGGCCTGAAAGATATGCCAAGCGCACTGAACGAAATCCGCGCAGCAGTGCAGCTCGATCCAGCGAGTCCTCGCGTGTACATCAACCTGGGGACCATGGAAGCCGGCGCCGGAAACACTCAGGAAGCCGAAGCGGCCTTGCTGAACGCCGTGAGAATTGCCCCCCACTCACCGCAGGCCCAAACCGCGCTCGGATACTTCTACTGGTCGCGGAATCGCCTAGACGAAGCGGAGAAGGCGCTCAAAGCGGGTGCGGCTAGCACGCCCACCGATCACGATGCAAACGAATATCTTGCGCTTTTCTACATCCTCCAGAAGCGGTATTCCGATTCGGAGACAGCACTCAAGCGATTGGTTCAGAAGCACGACAACGATGCGATTCTGATGCTCGGCGACGTATATGTGCAAGAAGGCAAGATGGCTCAGGCCCGGCCGATGTTCGAGTCGCTGCTGGTGGAGAAAACGAGCAAATCAGCCGCCGTCCGCCGAATCGCTACTATCGACTACCAGAGCGGCAAGAAGCAACAAGCGATGGCAGCGGTCGATGGCGTCTTGCAGTCTGACCCGGCGAACTGGGAGTTCCTGACCCTGAAGGCTGGCTGGAGCGTCAAGGAAGGGCAATTCGAAGCAGGCGAGATGCTGGCATCCACGGCGATCAAAGCCAATGAAAAGTACGCGCCCGCGCACTTCTGGTATGGCGCGGCGAAGCTCGCTCGGGGGGATCGACAGGCCGCAGAGAACGCATTCCGCGAGACGCTGCGACTCGATCCGCAATCGGTCGACGCGAAGGTACAGCTTGCCCGCGTCATGCTCGCGGAAGGCCGCAATGACGACGCCCTGAGCTACGCGGTCGCCGCCCGCAAGACCCGCCCGGGCATCGATGTCCAGGCGGACGTCGTCCGCGCACTCCTTGCGAAGCACGACCTCGTCGGCGCGGACGCGGAACTCGCCGTGTTACAGCAGCAGCGACCCGACGACGCCGTGACGCATTCACTGCGGGGACAGCTCCTGAGCGAACGTTCAGAGTTCGCCAAGGCCGCCGGAGAATTCGACCGCGCGCTCGCCCTCGATCCGAACAATCTGACGGCGCTTACGGGCCGGCTCGCCGCGGATGCGAAACAGAAGCGCTTTGACGAGGGACGTGCCCGGTTGGCGAGCCACCTCGCCGCGACGCCGAACCAGACGTCGTTGCTCGTCCTTGCCGCCAGTTTCGAACTGGCCGCGAATGACTCGAAGGCGGCAGAGCAGTACCTGCGGCGTGCCATCGCTGTCACCCCTCCGAATCTATCTGCGTACACGATGCTCGCGCAGCTGTACGTGCAGCAGCACCGGCTTGACGAGGCGAAGGCGGAGTATAAGCAGCTCATCACACAACGTCCGCAGGACCTCTGGGCGAGGACGATGCTGGGCATGATCCTCGACGCGCAGGGGCACGCCGATGAAGCGATCGGCGTGTACGAGCAAATCGTGAAGGACGCGCCCCGTTCGGGAGTCGCAGCCAACAATCTCGCCTATTACTACGCGACCCGGAGCGAGCGGCTGCCGGAAGCGCTGCAGTTGGCGCAGACCGCAAAGCAGGCCATGCCAGATTCGGCTGACGTGGATGACACGCTCGGGTTTGTCTACTACAAGCAGGGGCTTTATTCACAAGCGGTGGACGCATACGAGCACTGCGTCAGCAAGGAACCCGCGAACAACTCGTTCCAGTACCGGCTGGGACTCGCATACGCAAAGGCGGGAGCGAAGGAGAAGGCGCGCGCGTCCCTGCAGAAAGCACTCGCCGCTGATCCGAATGCCGCTGAAGCGGCCGACGCACGCGAAGCGCTGAAATCGCTGACGAAGTAGAACGGAAGGGTGGGCTGCCGTCAGGCGCCCACCCTCCGTTCCGAAGTTTAGAAGATCACCTGAGCCGTGTTCGAACAGGTGGATGTGCCGGCGTTACACACCTTGTAGGTGTAGGTGCCGCCGCCCTTCTTGTTGATCGCGTCGGTTGTTGCGCCGGTGTTGTTCACAGTCGCGATCCGCGCGTTGTTGCGGTAGATATCAACCGTGGCGCTGCTCGCGCCCGTCCACGATAGGCTCGCCCTCTGCGACCCTTTCACCTTCGACCCCGATGCAGTCAGGCTGAACGACGACGCCGGCGGATTGGTCGACGGCGGCGGTGGCGATGACACGCTGACCGTCAGCTGCTTCGTGGTTGTCAGGCCGGCGCTGTCCGTCACCGCGGCGGTCACTATGTTGGAGCCGAGCGGCAATGTCGCGCTGATGGTGCCGCCGACACCGAGTTGCCCGACGAGGTTCGAGGTCCAGGCGATACGAGACGTGAGTGTCCCATCTTGTTGATCGGTTGCGGAACCGGCAAACGTGAGCGACGTTCCCTGAACGATGGACACTGACGAGGAAGGTGATGTGATCGTCAGCGACGGCGGAGTCGCGGGCGTGCTGCTGGTCGGAGGATATAACGCTTCTATTCCCGCAATATCATCGGGATCGAGCGTGCGCCAGTCCGTTGAGCACCAGTTCTCGTTCGGATACATCGTGGCTGTCCCCACTGAGCTGTGCGACATGCCCAGGACGTGCCCGAATTCGTGGGTGACGGTATCTTCGATGTACACAGCGTTCGTGCCCGTGCAGCCCGACGAACCCGTGAAGAAGGTGAATCCGGCATCGTAGAACACGATATCTGCGTCAACGAAGTGGCCGCAGCAGTCACCCCACCAGTATGTTTCGGCGATCAGTCCCCCGTTGGTCGCGTTGCGAAAGAACACTTCATTCTTGCCGTTGTTCTGGAGCGAGCTGCCCGTCGTGGTTCCCATGTAATAGAGGGACACGTTGGCGTTTGTCTGGGCGCTCCAGGCGCTTGCCCCTTGCTGAATGGCCGCAATCGCAGCCGACTGGCTGACGTCGCTGTTTACGGGGTTGACATAGTACGGCACCTGGCTGGCGGCCCATTTCGGGCCGGTCAGGACGTAGGCGCGCGGCGACAGGGTCGCGAGGCCGACGAAGAGCGCGGTCAGAGTGAGCGTCCGTCTGGAAATCATGGCGGTCCTCCTACTGGCCCTTCGACATCGTGCGGATGTCGTCCAATGTCAGGCTAGAGCCCTTCACGTGGTTCGTGGCGTCGAGCTTCAGAATCCCCTGGCCCCGCAGGTACGGCAGATACTCACCGTTGGCTGCCGCAGCGAGGAAGAAGACGGCTCGCTCGCCGGCGTTAAGCGTCGGAAGGCTAGAGACGTGGAGCGTGACGCCATCGACCGTACCGCCTTCGACGGCCACCGTAGCGGCTCCGCCCTGGCCCTTGATGTTCTCTTCAACGTTGAGCTTCGCGTGGGTGACGATCAAATTGTCGCCGTATTGGTTGCGCTCGTAGCGCGCGTTGGTCTGGCCCACTGAGGCGACGACGACCCGCTGGGCACCATGGGCACGTTCCTGTATGGTGGCGGGCTTGGCGACGTGCGCTGATAACGGAGCAGCGATCGCGATTGCGAACGCAGCGGCTAACGTGAGATCTCGGCGAATCGATACTGTCATACCACGTCCTTTGTGATCGCGCGGGGACACACCGCCCCACGCGCGGGGTCACGCCAACCGAGCTGAACTGTTCTTCCTTGCCAGGGGGCACCGATACCAAGAGCAAAGGAAAAACCAGTTGGCGCAACGCCGCTTGTACTTGGCTAAGTTGCTGACGGTTCGTTGTTTGCGTGAAAGGCGACGCCCACATCGCGACGCGGGTACCCGGACGCGAATGGCAGAACGGCCATTCAGCTAACAATTCTGTCCAGATGCCTTCGTGTTGGACGATACCGCCCACGGGCGCCTCTCAAGGAGGGTACCAACCATGAGCCGCCTTTGTTATCAATGGTTTACTGCGAAGCGTCAGGAGTGGCGTGCAGTACGGCGTGCAGATCCGTGTAACAACGCGCAGTTTTGGTCCGAAGGCTGGGTAAGCATTTCACGGCCGGCTGTTTCTCACGGCCGCGGGTAGTCAGGACGCGAGAGTTGCGCTCCCGCCGATATTAGTCTCCACTCAGGGTGACTTGTTGGCATGTTCTAGCAGGACTATCTCTTTGTTTACATGGACTTAGCTGGATGTTCTTGTGGGTAACAGAATTGCACATCTGCTGAGTCGTTCAGACAAGAGCGGACGGGTTCGAAGAAGCGGGGGTAGAGTATGAGTAGGGTCAAGAAATACACGGCGGTGGCGCTGGCTGCCGTGGGACTAGCAGTACTGCCAGCGCGGGCGAACGGATCGACGCTGACGCTGATGGACGGAACCGACACTTGGACGCTGAGCGTGCAGGATGACGGTTGCACCACGTGCGCTATTTCGCTGAGTGTGACATTCGGGGCAAGCAGCGCACGCGATGGTGATCATCTGGCCGCGGTTCAGTGGGACCTGACGGATCCGAATGTCAATCCCACGACGATCGGATTCAACTCCGGTACGTCAACGGCTCCTGGAACTTGGTCGTTCGACTTTTCGGCGGTCAACAATACCGGCGGTACTGCCGGTTGCGATGCCGGCGATCCCAATGCGGTCTGTGGCCAGACTTCTCAGCCTGGCGCGACCGTGGTAAGCGGCGCGACGTGGACTTGGAACTTCAGTTCAACCTTCGCGAATCCGCTAAACGGCGTCGTCAGCGGCAACATCCGCGCTGGCTATGACGTCGATCCTGACGGCAATGGCGGCTTGAACACGATCTTCTCGCCCGATGGCGGGACGTTCGGGGGAGGCGGCAGCGGCGGGGGCGGCGCAGGCGGCGGCGGCGCTGGCGGCAGCAACGTTCCGGAGCCGGCCTCCCTGCTGCTGTTCGGCGCAGCGGCTATCGGCGCGGTGAACCGAATCCGGCAGCGTCTTGCTCAGTAATCAGCCCTTGGTTTAATCCCCGCATCGGTGATAATGAGGCGGCGGTCCTTCCCGGACGCCGCCTCATTTCGTTGAGGGATCCCCGAGCTACAGACACGTGAGCCGTCGTGGCGCTCAACTTCTTCCAACTCAATTTCGGCCTGAAGTTCGTCATCGGGACCGCGGCCGCGCTCATCCTGCTCTGGCAGTGGCAGCTGCAACGCACGCGCGCGACGTCCTCCAGGAATTCTCAAGCGACGCGTGGCGCGGTGCTCGCCGTCCTTGGAGCGACGGCTATTTTCGGCTGGTGGAACTTCGGCCGAGCCAACTTCAGTGCGGGGCTGATCCATTACCACGAGTTCTTCCATTATTTTCTGGGCTCAAAATATTTCCCGGAACTTGGCTATACCGGGCTGTACGACTGTGTGGCCGCCGCAGATGTGCAGGCGGGTTACCCCGATCGTGTTGCGACGCGGTGGATCCGCGACCTCAAAACGAATGAACTGATGGGCGGCGAGCGCAGATTCGCCGCGGCCAACGAATGCCGCGCCCGTTTTGACGCCCCCCGATGGGCACTGTTCATGCGCGACGTCGACTGGTTTCGCCGCCAGTTCGACCGCGACAAATGGGCGGCCATAGCCGGTGATCACGGCTACAACGCCACGCCGGTGTGGAATGCGACCGGGTACGTCTTGTCCAATATGGGACCGGCTGGCCACCAGCGAATTCTCCTTTTGGCGCTGCTCGATCCGCTTCTTCTGCTGATCATGTGGGCTGTCGTCTGGTGGGCCTTCGGATGGGAGACGGCCGCTGTTGCGGCGATCTGGTGGGGCGCGAACTATCCCGCACGCTATACATATATCGGTGGCGCGTTCCTACGGCAGGACTGGATGGTACTCGCTGTGATCGCCATCTGCCTCGTGCGCCGGGGCCGGCTGCGCGCGGCGGGGTTTGCGCTGACCTGGTCCACGCTCCTGCGAATCTTTCCCGGCTTCATCGTGCTGGGACTGCTCGGAAAGATTGCCGCCGACTCGATCGCGGCGCGCCGGCTGAAGCTCTCCCGAGACCATTGGCGTTTCGCGCAGGGTGCGGTGCTGGCGTTCCTCCTCCTGCTGCCGTACTCCGTCACGGTCGGCGTTCGTTCGCCACCTGATGTCTCGATCTGGTCGGCATTCGCACAGAACAGTCGCAAACATCTGCAGACGCCACTGACCAATAACGTCGGACTTCCGATGTTGATTTCATTCGATCCGTCGTCTCGCGCTGCACGCATCAGCAAATTCTGGGTTGATGCCCCGTTCGACGCGTGGATGGCCGCTCACAATCGAGCATTTGCCGACCGTCGGCTCATCTACTTCGCCATCGTCATGGGATTCGTTATCCTTCTTGCGATGGCCGCAAAGGGCCGCGACGACTGGACGGCTCTGGTGCTCGGAATCGGGGCCATTCCGATTTTCACCGCCGTGACGTGCTACTACTATGGAATCCTGCTCGGGTTCGGATTCCTCGCGCTACGCGACAAGCTTACGGGCGCTGCGCTAACGTTCCTGGCCGCCGCGACCATCATCACACCGGCGATCATCGCCGCGGACGACGATCGCTACATGGCGGTAAGCGCCGAAATTCTCCTGTTCGTCACGGCAGTGACGCTCCTGTACGCGTTCAATCGGCGCCAGGCTGTCCGCGTCCACGAGGCCGCTCCAGTAGCGGCTGGAGTGCCGTCGTCCCACGGCGCCGCCTGATTTATCTGGTCCCTCGCAGAACATCGGCAGCCATTTACAGGTGAAACGAGCGGCGCAGGATCTCTCTCTGGGGCCGAAACACCGATAACCGCAAGGGTTACGAGGTGTTTACCAGTCGAGGCGCTCATCGGCACGCCACTCGCATCCCGATCCTGCGCCCTCGTCACCGACTGGAGAATTTGGTGTTGAATTTTGCCGTTACGGGCGTGGGTGGCTACATTGCCCCCCGCCACCTCAAGGCCGTTCACGATACTGGAAACCGTCTGATGGCAGCCCTCGACCCCCATGATGCGGTGGGGGTGTTGGATCGCCACGCGATGGACGTTCGTTTTTTTACGGATTTCGAGCGTTTTGACCGGCACCTCTCGAAGTTGCACCGCGGCCCCGCTGAACACCGGCTGCATTATCTGAGCGTCTGTTCGCCAAACTATCTGCACGATGCCCACATCCGGCTGGCGCTCCGCCTTGGCGCGAATGCGATTTGCGAGAAGCCGCTTGTGATCAATCCGTGGAACCTCGATGCGCTTCAGGAGCTCGAGCAGGAGACCGGCGGCAGGATCTATACCGTTCTCCAGTTACGAGTGCATCCGGCGCTGATCGCTCTGCGCGAACGGCTCGCATCTGATACCTCGGGACGCCGGCATCAGGTCGTGCTGACGTACGTGACGGCGCGGGGGCCGTGGTATCACGTGTCCTGGAAGGGCTCAGTCGAGCGTTCGGGAGGACTGCCAACCAACATCGGCGTGCACTTCTTCGATCTGCTGATCTGGTTGTTCGGCGGAGTACGCCGGACAGAGGTCCATCTTCGCGAGCAGACGAAGGCTGCGGGATTCATCGAGCTGGAACGGGCTGACGCCCGGTGGTTCCTGTCAATCGATCGCAACGACCTCCCCCTTGAAGGGAAGTCGGGAGGGACAACGACATTCCGCTCGATCACTGTGGACGGCAGCGAACTCGAATTCACTGACGGATTCGCCGATCTGCACACACGGGTTTACTCAGAGGTGCTGGCGGGACGCGGATTCGGCGTGGACGATGCGCGGCCTTCGATCGAACTGGTTCACCAGGTGCGGGTCAATTCGCTGAGCGCGAACGTGGATACGATGCATCCCGGAGCGGCCCGCGAGGCAGGCGTTCTCGCGTCAATCGGCTAGAAGCGATCAGGCGCCACCGAGCCGTTTCTTCAGCGCCTGCACGTCTTCGCGTTTGTCGAACGCGGCATTCAGCTTCAATGCCGCGTTCAACTCGGTCAGTGCTGCCGCGCGTGCCCCCGCAGCTTCGTACGCGAACGCGGCATGCAGATGGGTATCCGCATTACTGCCTGCCCCCGCGACTGCCTGTGCCAGCAGCCGTGAGGCTCGCTGATAGTCGCCGCCCAGGAACGCGACCCAGCCCGCGGTGTCAGCGATGCTGGGGTCGTTCGGCCGCAGTCTGATCGCCTCGTCCGCAAGCTCCTTCGCCGCAGCGACCTGATGCTTCTGAACGGCGAGCACGTAGGCGAGGTTGTTTAACGAAAACACATTGGTCGGCTGGAGGCGCAGCACCGCGCGATAGTGCTCGATCGCGGCATCGTATTCCCCGTCCGCATTCAGGATGTCCGCGAGCCGTACCTGTGCGGCGACGCTCGACGGAGCGGACTTGACGAGCTCGGTCAAGGCAGCTTTGGCCCCTTCTCGATCTCCCTTTCCGAGCCGCGCCTGTGCCCGGACCGCGAGAACCGCCTCAGCGTCCGTGGCGACTTGATACTGCCGCTTCAGAACGGCGACGGTTCGATCGCTGATGAATTGCGGCAGTCCTGTGTCCTGCGAAACCGGCGGTGAGAGACTACGGGCCGGCTGCGGCTTCGAGGGGAACGGCCTGCACAGGGGATCGCCGACTACGACCGTCTGCCAACTGATGGCCGGAATGGACAGGTAGAAGCTCTCGGCGAGATTGAAGCCGGACACGTATGCGGGGAACAGAATCTGCGGTCGGACTGTACCGCCGAGGAACGGCTCGGAGACCTGACCGGCGACGCCGGTTGCGCCTTCGCGGACGATGTCGCCGGTCAACGTCTCTGGAGATCCCGCGTACCACGTTTTTTTGTTGTTCCAATCCGACGTGGGGATCCAGTCCTCGGGCGGAGCCTCGAACGTCCGCGCGTCGGTGCTGACGTACTCGGCTGCCAACGCACCCGGCACGAAATGCATTCCGAACTGGCGGACGCGGTTCTCTGGATCGTTTGATCCCCACGACGCGTAGCCGAGCACATTGTCAACGTTACGAACGGCGCCAGCGGCGCGATCGATGACGACCATCTCTCCGCGTCCCATGTCCGTCAGCCGCTTTGCCGCTTCGTCGAGCCAGTCCTCGCCGGCACGGTTAAACAGCGTGTTCTTCTCGTCGAGCACGATCTTGCCGCCACCAATCGGCGCCAGACCTCTGTCGATGAGGCGCAGCGCTTCTTCCGTGGTGAACGCGTCCAGCCGGGTGACGAGGTAGATGTCGTACTGCGCATGGGAGAACGGCTTGGCCTCCGCGATTGCCGAGGCGTTTAGAAAGTACGGATTTGGAGCGGGGCCGGCCGTTGGCGTCGGTGCGCCAGTGAGCCGCCGATACAGCAGTGTCAACTCGGAATCGACGCTTGCGATCGTGCCGGTCTGGCCGACGGTCCCTTTGATGCGAACGGGCACGCCCTTGGTGAGCACAATGTACAGGACGCGATCCTGCAGATCCGACTTGACGAGCGCGTTCGCAATGGGCCCTTCAATCTTCGCGGCGAACTCGGACGGTGCGATTTCGTCGGCGGTCGGGGCCTGGATGTGGATGACGTTGGTGGCGGGGACGCCCCGCTTCTGCGCGTAGTACTCGCCGATCTGCTGCGATGCGGGACTCGCGTCGTTGATGACGAGGGCGACGTTCTCCGCGCTTTGCGCGTATGCGCGCGCGGGCCACAGCGTCTGTACTGCCAGGCCGACGAACGCAATGGTAGCGAGAGTTTTCATGGCGATGGGTTCCTGTTCGGAATCTCACAAGTGTAACTCCGTATGAGAACGCCCGAGGCTCCTTCGCTCGGCGGCCGCAGTCTGGCGGACACCAGACAACGAGAAGTGCTCCCGGCGACTTCGACAACGCCGTGGGGGGAGGGATCACGGAGATATGGGACAAATACGCCGGAAACGTTGCTTTTCGACGCTATCTCGGTACGGCACGCTCCTGGCTCTAGGAGCGTGCGGCAGTCCCAAAAGGAGATCTTGTGAACAGAGCCATCGTGCGCAGCCTGTTGGTGTGCGCAGTCATCGCGAGCGCGTCCGCCGGACCGGCGTACGCATCGATCACGTTTTTCGGCGGCGATCCCGGCGCGCTGCAGCCGTCAGAGAACCTGTTGTTCAACGATCCGTCTCTGACGTTGAGCGGCACGACCGTAAACGGCATCAGCAACACGACGGCGACGTTGTTCGACATTACGGGCCAGGAGAACCTGCTCGGAAGCGGCGGCCAGGCGAACGTCAGCGGCGCCGACGGAACCTTCACCTACCTGCTCCTGTCGCCGTCAGATCCGACGACGGTGTTCAGCGAGTTCGAGGCGAACCTGACGGTCTACAAGACAACAGGGCCGAGCCCCACCGGTACAGTGACGGTAAACGCGACGAACTCGCTTGGCGCCGTGACCACTAACACATACAACGTGGGCGGCGGACAGAACTTCTTCAGTCTGCGCGCAACGGACCCGGACCTCCTCCGGTCCATCGAGGTGACCAGCACGGTCAATCTGGCCAGCATGGAGCAGATCCGCGTGGGCGGCTTGTCAGGACCGGACGTCAGGCAGGTCCCTGAGCCGGCAACGCTGCTGCTGTTCGGCACGGGTCTGGTCGGCATGGCGCGGACGATGCGTCGCCGGCGTTCTCAGCAGGGCTAGCGTCGGCATCGAGCCGCGATGCGGCGGGGGCATCGCGGTTCGTCGAGGTTCGCATAGTGCGTGAACGGAATTGCACCTTTTCGCATCCTGCGCTAGGCTGTAGGCCCTGAGAGGGCTGCATGCCATCAGTCATCAACCGACCGTTCTTCTCCGTCGACGTGCTGATTATCGCCGGCCTCGTGATCGTGGCGGCGTTCTTTCTCTCGCAGTGGTTAGCGATCAGCTTGCTGCGATTGCTGTTCTGACGCTCGTAGATCATTCATACGCGCTGTCATCCTGCGCCTCTCGCGAGGAGCGCAGCGAATTCCCGCGACCCTGAAACGCTAGCGAACCAGATCAAGGTCCCGAGAGGAATCGCCTGGCGCTCGGTATGTGCGGCCAAAGGCCTTCGGTACACGCTTCCGCCAAACGATGAGCACCGACTTGCCGAGCCGATATGCCAACAGCGGATCGAGGATCCGCGAGAGCGGAACCATCAACGTGTTCCAGATACGAATCTGACCTCGCGAGGGCATTGCGCTTTGAAGGACGAAACGATTCGCAAGGCTCGCGAGGAGCCCCACTGAGTCGAGATATCTCGTCAGCACGTTCTCCAGGTCAGGCGTGGACAACGCGCCCAGAGTGCGTCGACTGTAACGCCGGAAGTGCCCGATCGATCGGTCGAACGGTGTAAACAAGGTTTGGTGCGCCGGTGAGAGCACGATCAAGTAACCGCCCTGCGTCAGCACACTTGATGCGCGCTCCATTTCTTCGCGATCCTCCGCGATGTGCTCGAGAACGTCGACGTATAGAATGGAATCGAATACTCCGAGCGTCGAACCCGGTGTGAGCGTGCCCTCGACCACTTCGCAGCAACCCGGCAGCTCTCCAGTTCGCACTTTGTGACGGATCTGGTCCGACAGCGATCGGTCGGGCTCCAGACACACCCACTTCTCTTCTGAACCGCGGCACAGCATCTCAGTCGTGCTTCCCAGCCCTGCTCCAACCTCGAGGACCCGGCTGCCAAGATACGGCGTGATGTGCCGCTTCAGATAACGTTTCCAGTTGGTTGCGGAGGCGAACAGTTCGAGCTCTGAGCCGATATACGTCTGGTCACCGTGTTGGGTAGACATGAGCAAGGCGATCCACGAAATGGCCGTAATCTCGTGTGGGAACAAACAGGAATCCCTGCCGGTTTGCCAATATCGTGAAGCTAAAGAGCAACGAAACGATCGTGACCTGCAGCAGGATGACCAGCAGGATACCCGTCGTAAGCGTTGCCCATCCGGGAATGGCCAGAGTAGTGAAGACGCGAACGACGAATACGACTGTGATCGCAGCCGCGGAGAGCAAGGCCAGCGCCAGCGAGGCCACGAGCGCGCGCACTCCGACGACGTCACTGTAGACGGAGATTGCACTCATCCCATGCACGACAAGACTTACATAGCTCATGCTCGACCGACCACCCAACCGCTTCGCGCGCGTGGTGGGCACCGCGACGTGCGGAAGCCTTGCCTTGAAAACTGCCGCAGCGTAATGGCTCCACAGTTCTGATACGACCACGAGCCGATAGAGCAGATGCCGGGGGAGGACGCTGAAATTCCCGACCCGCACGCGGTGCCCAGTCAGCAGCAGATGCAGGCAACGATAGAGCGCATACAGGGCCCTGAACGTTACAGACTCGGAACGGCGGCGGCGCTCTGCGAACACAATCGACTGACGATTCCCTGCTTCGTAGCGCTCGAGCAACTTCGGTACGTCTGTCGGTGTGTCTTCGCCATCGCCGTCCATGATGACGATTGTTTGCGTGGGAATGTGCGCTTCAAGATACGCGAGACCGACGGCAATTGCGCGCTGATGTCCGAGATTTCGGCGCAGCTCCAGGATGTCGACGCTCTCGACCGCTTGAAATCGGCGCTCTGACCATTCGATATGCTGAAGTGCCGTGGAACCGTCGTCGACAATCAACAGACGTGCACGAAGGCCGGCCGAGCGCAGCGCGTCGTCGAGCAGCGGCAGCAGTACGTCGAGAGCTGTCCAGTCGTTGTAGACGGGCACGACAATGCAC
>Ga0308175_100000374_pt1 | contig 31164 bp, 28 predicted proteins | sample PhyCR1_3_FD_203893 | JGI IMG/M metagenome (GOLD analysis project Ga0308175, IMG submission 203893) | Soil microbial communities from UC Gill Tract Community Farm, Albany, California, United States - DLSLS.C.R1 | ecosystem: Environmental > Terrestrial > Soil > Agricultural land | place: USA...
CCCAATCTCCCGCTCGCGCTGATCGATCAGCTGCGCGGCAAGCCGGGCGCCAAGACCGTCGGCGGGCTCGCCTCGATCACCCTGCACCTTGCGGGCAGCCCCGCCGCGCCCCAGGCGATCGGCGCGATCCATGTCCTGCGCAGCTGGCTCGCCGGCGGCTTCCTGGGCGACGCGCAGATCGACCTCGAGCCCGCGGTGGTCGGCGGCGCCCCGGGGGTCACGTTCCACGGTACGGCGCTCGCCGGCCGGCTCAGGATCACCGGCTCGCTCGGCACGGTCGCGCCCTATCCGGTCGAGCTCGCGATCAGCGGCCGGCGGCTCGAGGTCGATCACTTCCTCGATCTGAGGACCCTGCTCAAGCAGTCGGATCCGGTCCAGGTGTGGGCGTCGGGGACGATCAGGCTCCACACCGAGCTCGCCCCGCCCACCCCGACCGAGCCCACGGTGTGGGTCGAGCTGACCGAGCTCACCGCCCAGCTCGACCACCGCGCGAGCGACGGCCGGATCACCCCGCTGGTGGTCCGCGCCAAGGATCAGAACTCGAGCCTGCGCGCGGCGATGTCGCTGTACCTCACGCCGTCGTCGCTCGAGCTCGCGTGCCGCGATCCGAAGGCCCCGGGCGGACGCGCCGAGTGCTCGACGATCCTCGAGACGCCGGCCGGCGACATCGTGCTGAGCGGCCACGCGACCAAGCGCTCCGTCGCGCTCACCGCGCGCGGCGATCTCGATGTCGGCAAGCTCGCCCCCCTGTTCGATCAGCAATTCGATTACGTCAGCGGCGGCGTGCGGCTGTTCGCCCAGGTCGGCGGCGCGTTCGACAAGCCGGCGTACGAGGTCTCGCTCGATCTCGATCCCGACCAGATCTGGCAGCACAACGCGGCCGAGTACACCGCCGAGCACGACGCCACCGCGGCCAAGCAGAAGCGCGCCAAGCTCCCGATCCTGCCCGGTGAGAACCCGGTGATGATGCGGCCGATCGGCAGCGACACGGTGCTCGCCGCGCCGCACGGCCTGATCAAGCTCGCCAACGGGACGGTCGGCTTCACCGACGTGCTGATCCAGATCCGGGATAACCAGCACAGCGAGGACCAAGGCGAGCTCCATGTCGGCGGCACGATCGAGCTCGATGGGCTATCACCGTCCAAGTGGGCGCTGCTCGCGTCCGGCAAGCTCGCCGGTAAGCTGCTGCAGGTCGTCCTGCCCACCGTGGTCGCCCAGGCCAACGGCCTGATCGACATCGACGGCCAGCTCGCGCTGACGGGATCCGGGCTGCGGCCCGCGGTGTCCGGGACGCTGAACTTCGATCACTTCTCGCTGATTCCACGCGGCGTGCGACGCGAGCTGTCGTTCAACAGCGGCAACATCGACATCAGCACCGAGATCGCCGGGGAGGCTCACCAGGGCCCCCCCCGGAGGACCTGCCACGGTGAGCTCATCGCCAGCCGCACCGAGATCACCAAGGATCACCGTACGTACACGCTCGACATCGCGGGGGTCAACGGGGCGCTCGACGACGGCCAGCTCTCGAACATCGCCGGCTCCCTGCGCCTCCGCGACGGCGAGCTCGACCAGGCCGACCTGTGCCTCGACGCGACCAGCATCCCGTTCCGCATCCCGCAGACGCTCGATCTCGTGGTGTCGGCGCGCGACGTGGAGCTCAAGCTCGACAACCCGAAGTCGGACTGGAAGGTCACCGGCATCGTCACCGTCCTCGATGGCGCCTACCTGCGCAACTTCGAGATCACCGATCGGATCCAGACGATCGGGCTCAACAGCGCGCCGAGCAAGCCGTTCTGGGAGGAGTACCCGACGCTCGGCAACGCCGTGCTGGATCTCACCCTGGTGGTCCAGCTGTTCGCGATCCGCGACAACATCGCGACGATCGAGTTCCGCAGCGACAACATGCACATCGGCGGCTCCCCCCGCGATCCGCGGCTGTCGGGCCAGATCCGGGTCACCCACGGCGAGTTCCGCATCCCGGGCACCCGCGCCCAGTTCATCCGCACGAGCGGCTCGGTCGACTTCGCCGAGAATCAGTTCGCCAGCAACCCCGAGCTCCACGTCGCCAGCGACGCCGACTATCGCGATCTGTCCGGCCAGGACCACGTGATCACCGTGACGATCGGCGGCACGCTGCAGCTGCCGACCTGGGACCTCAAGACCTCGACCGGCTACAACAAGTCGCAGACCCTGTCGCTCCTCGTGCTCGGCCGCAACCAGGAGCAGCTGCGGCGCTCGCTCGGCGACCAGAGCCTCGGCGGCGACCCGACGCGCGTCGATCCGACGACCAACCCGAGCCAGGGCTTCGCCGACCAGATCGTCAAGGATCTCGCCGGCGACTGGGTGTCGGATCTGCTCGGCAGCTCGCTCACCAAGCTGACCGGCCTCGACGTCCTCCGGATCGAGATCGGCTTCGGCTCGATCGGGTTCCACGTCGAGAAGAAGGTGCTCGAGAACACCAAGCTGTTCGGGGACGCCGAGCAGACGATCCGCGGCACGACGATCAAGGCGCGCGCCGAGGTAAAGACGCCGTTCGTGATCAGCCTGCAGGGCGGCTACCTGAACCAGAACTATTACGATCCGGCCGAGCAGGACATCACCGACATCAACGTCAAGCTCGTCTACCGCGTGTTCATCCCGTGACCGAAGCTCGGCGAAGACTTCCTGGGAGGAGGCCACCCGGCCGGGTGAGCCGGCTGCTCCCCTTCCTCGTGATCGCGCTGACCGCGGTCCCGGCCGCGGCACAACCGGCCCCCGCCCCGCCCGCGCCGGACGCTTCGTCCGGGCCGGCCTCGCTCGGCAGCGTCGTGGGGACCGGCGGTTGCCTGAAGAAGGACAAGCCGGCACCCGCCTCACCGTCGGGCATCGCGCCTCCGCCGGTGACCTGGAACGAGTTCGAGATCGAGGGCGAGCTCCTCGATACGCCCGCGACCGTACGCACGCTGTTCACCCCGGTGATGACCCGGCGGTCGTCGCTGACCGAGGAGGCGCGCAGCGACGTGGCCACGACCGCGACCAGGTACGGCTACTACCTGGTCGGGCTCGGCACGCGCGATACCCCGAGCGGCACCCACGCGGTCGTGCATCTCGCGCCGCTCCTGCTCGTCCGCAAGGTCATGATCGACGTCAAGCAGTCGCTGTTCGCGACCCTGCTCGACGACCAGGTCCGGCGCCGGATGCGGATCCGCACGGGGACCTACCTGCCGTGGGCGCCGCTCGATCGCCAGTGCGAGCTCGACGAAGAACAGGCCCGGATCGCCGAGTACCTGCACTTCGACGAGGGCTACTTCGACGCCAAGGTCGAGCACCACGAGACCCGGCGCGGCCCTGGCCTCGAGCTCACGATCCGGATCGAGCTCGGCGACGAGTACGGGACCGGGGTCGTCAAGGTGCAGAACGGGGACGCCCTGTCGCGGGTGATCGATCAGCGCGAGATCATCAAGCAGTTCCAGCACGACACCTGCCTGTTGTGCATCGGCGCGTCGCGCTTCACGCGCAGCCGGCACATCGAGGACATCCAGCGCGTCGTCGAGCTGTTCCAGAAGCGTGGGTTCCCGGCGGTGCGGGTCCACACGAGCTTCGAACAAGATCCGCAGGCCTCGTTCAACCGGGCGACCCGCGCGGTCGACTTCACCGTGACCGTCGATCCGCGGCGCCGGATCGACGTCCAGTTCGAGGGCCAGGATCCGGACGCGGTGTCCGACGACGAGCTCCGCGACCAGCTGACCTTCAACCAGGCCGCGAGCTCGGATGACGTCGAGGCGGCCAACTCGGCGCGCGCGATCGTAGCGCACCTCCAGAGCCGCGGCTGGTTCGACGCGCACGTCACGTGGACGCGCGCGCGGCACCAGGACACGCACGATCCGCAGGGCTCGCTGGACAGCATCGTGTTCCAGATCGAGCAAGGCCGGCAGCTCCCGGTCCGCGCGATCCAGTTCGCCGGCAACCACGCGTTCCGCAACGACGAGCTCGAGGACGAGCTCGGCACGACCCAGGAGAAGCTGTCGACCAACCTGTTCGGCGGCAACACCAACGCGACCTCGACCCAGCTCGCCGCCGACGTCGATCGGATCCGAGGGTTCTATCGCCGCGCGGGATACCGCGACGTGCAGGTGCGCGTCGAGACCGCGACCGATCCGGCGGCGTTCGGCAGCGCGGCGTTGACCGCGGCGCTGGCCGCGGCCGACCGCGGCGATGGCCTGCACGTCCGCTACGTGATCGACGAGGGCAAGCCGACCCTCCTGACCGGCGTCGAGATCGTGCTGGACAAGGGCGACAGCACCGACGCCCCGGTGACCGGCGAGCTGTGCAACCTGGTCCTCGGCGAGCTCGCCGACCTCTACGGCACGCGGCAGCTCGCCACGCCCACCGGGCGGGATCGCTGCGTCGCCGAGGCCAAGGACCAGAAGTTCCGCGAGGCCGATGCCGCGCTGACCAAGGATCAGCTCAAGAGCCGGCTGTACAGCCGCGGCCGGCCGCGCGCCGAGGTCGACTACGACGCCTCCGACAGCGGTGACCACCAGGTCCGCGCGAAGTACCGGCTGAGGAGCGTCCAGACCCTGCAGATCGGCCAGGTCGTGATCCGCGGCAACTTCAAGACCCGCGCCTCGATCATCCTGAGCGAGCTCGGCCTGCGGCGCGGCGCGCTGCTCACCCAGGACGCGCTCGCCGAGGGCGCCCGCCGGCTGCGCAACACCGCGCTGTTCGACGCGGTCAGCGTGACGATGCCGGACCTCGAGACCAGGAACGAGGGCGAGGTCAACGCGGTCGTCGAGGTCGTCGAGCGCTACGACTTCCTCGCGCAGGTCGACACCGAGGCCGGCTACTCGAGCTACAACGGCGCGTTCCTCAAGTTGATCCCGTCGTTCAAGAACCTGTTCGGGATCGGGATCTCGTGGGACATCGCCGGCACGATCGGCTTCGATCTCGCCCGCTACATCTCCACCAACACGAGGGACGCAGAGCTCCGCCAGCTCAGCGCCGAGTCCACGCTGCGCGTGCCGTCGTGGCTGTCACGCCGGATCTCGCCGGTCGAGTTCCAGACCGAGCTCACCGCGTTCCACCGCCTGCAGGACACCCCGCGGTTCGGCCGGGTCACCACCGATGGCGCGACGCTCACGCTGTCGCGAACGTGGGAGCGCAAGCGGATCGGCAAGCGCGCCGCCCGCGCGATCACGACGGGCCTGCACTACGACTTCCGCCTGCGCGAGCGGCCGATCGACGTGCTCCGCCCGGCCGGCGCCGACGATGATCAGACCCAGGTGCCGATCTCGACGCGCACCGGCTCGGTCGGCGTCACGTTCGAGTGGGAGCAGCGGGTCGATCGCCAGGGCACCCTGTCGCCGCTCGCCCCCGAGGCCGGGTTCCGGTTCGAGAGCCAGGCCTCGTTCGCGAGCAACTACCTCGGCGGGCAGGACACCTTCCTCAAGCTGTCGGCCGCCGGGACCAAGTACTGGCCGATCGGCAGTAGCCTCGTGGTGCGCGCCGACCTGCGCTACGATCAGGGCATCCCGCTCGGCGGCGCGGTGCTGCTCCCCGAGGTCGAGCGGTTCTTCGCAGGCGGCGACGCGACCGTCCGCGGCTTCGACGACGAGCGCCTCGCGACCGAGATCATCCAGGTCGGCGTCCCGCCGCTCAGCAACCTCAACCAGATCCGCATCCTGCCGGCGGGCGGCAACATCCGCGTGATGTCGAGCCTCGACGCCCAGATCCGGATCTACAAGCTGTTCGCGACCGCCTTGTTCGCCGACGCCGGGATGATCTCCAACCAGTGGAGCGCGGTCACCGCCGACACCATCCGGCCGTCGGTCGGCATGGCGCTGTTCCGCATCGTCACCCCGTTCGGCGTGTTCGCCTGGGAGCGCGCGATCCCGCTCCGCCCGCAGCTCGGGGACGACCCCCGCGGCCGCTGGCACATCAGCTTCGCCGCCCGCGCCCAGTTCTGAAGGTCCGGCGTGGCCGGCAGCCCGCGCCCCTGCAGCACCTTGCGGGGTGCCGCGATGTGATATACGAGGCGCCCACAAGGAGACTCGCATGGGACGCGGAGACAATCGCCAGACGCCGAAGATGAAGCGCAAGCGCAGCCAGGCCAAGCTCAAGGCCCGGATCAAGCGCAAGATCGATGCCGCGAAGGCGGCGAAGAAGCCTGCCGCGCCTTCGAAGAAGAAGTAAGGTCAGGGGTCCAGCGCGCCTGGCCCCGCCGATGACACCTCTCGAGACTCGCTGCGTGATGACGCAGATCGTGATGCCGATGCACACCAACGGCGTGGCCGGGGTGATGTTCGGCGGCATCATGATGCAATGGATCGACGTGTGCGCCGGGGTCGCGGCGATGCGTCACGCCAGCGGGGCGGTGCTGACCGCGTCGATCGATCGGCTCGATTTCCTTTCGCCGGTCCAGGTCGGCGAGATCGTCGTCCTCCAGGCGATGGTGAACTACGTCGCGCGCACCTCGATGGAGGTCGGCTGCCGGGTCGAGACCGAGGACATGCGGTCGCGGAGCCGGCGCTACGTGACCAAGGCGTACCTGACGTTCGTCGCGGTCGACGCGCATGGCCGGCCACGCGCGATCCCGCCGCTCGCGCTCGAGACCGACGATGACCACCGGCGGCACACCGCCGCCGAGGCCCGCCGCCACGAGCGCCTGCGCGCCGCGGGCCGGACGGAAGGAGCCACGCCCGCATGATCACCGTCGATCGCACGACCTGGGGACGCCTGCGGGTGACCGGGGACGACCGCGTCCGCTTCCTCCAGGGCCTCACCACGATCAACGCCTCCGCGCTCGCCGAGGGCACCCACGCCTGGGGCGCCATCCTGTCCCCGAAGGGACGCGTGCTCTCGGTGATCGATCTCGCGCACACCGGCGACGCGTTCGTCGTCGCGTGCGAGACCCAGCTCGCCGACAAGACCCGCGCGATCCTCGAGCGCTACGCCGTGATGGACGACGTCGCGTTCGAGCCGCTCACCGGCCCCGCGCACCAGGTCTGGGATGACCCCGCCAGCGTGTGGACGGCGCCGATCATCTCCGGCGACGCGGCGGCCGCCAGGTCCGAGACCGATCCGGAGGTCGAGCGGCTGCGGATCCGCGCCGGGTTCCTGCGCTACGGCGTCGATGTCGACGAGGATCACTTCCCGTTCGAGACCCCGCTCGCCCGGCTCCTCGACTACGGCAAGGGCTGCTACGTCGGCCAGGAGCCGGTGTTCCGCGTCCACGCCCAGGGCAACGCCGCGCGGATGCTGCGCGGCCTCACGATCGAGGGCACGGCGCCGATCGCGGCCGGCACCGCGCTCACGGCACCCGCGAAGGGCCAGGTGACGTCGTCGATCGACGATGGCGACGTGACCCGCGCGCTCGCCTACCTGCACCGCACGTGCTGGGAGCCGGGCGGTACCGCCTGGGTCCTGGGCCGCAAGGCCACGGTGCACGAGCTGCCATGGTGACCATGGTGGCGCGCGCCGCCGCGCTCGCCTGCGCCGGCATGGTCGCCGGGGTCCTGGGGGGCGCCCTGGGGGGCTGCAGCCTGATCACCGACAGCTTCCTGACCAACGACTTCTCCGGCGATCCGTTCCCGATCAACGTCGACACCACGAGCGGCGCCATCATGGTCGGCTTGAGCCAGGCCGGCGCCGGAGATCGCGTCGCGGTGCTCGATCTGCTGTCACCGATCACGGTGATCGACCAGGATCCGGAGCTCGACCCATCGCTGTCGTACGTTGATCTGACGCTGCTCGGCACGGCCACCCCCGGTGGGCCGATCGACCTGTCGACCGCGGTCCCGCGCGCCCGGTTCCCCGGGGCGCAGCTGGTCGCGCTCCACCCCTGTACCAGCGAGTGCGCTTCCGGCGACCCCAGCTGTGACCCCACCCGGTGCAACGTGGGCACGGCCGCGGCCCCGCACCCGTTCCAGGCCATCATCGGCGCCGACGCGCTCGCCGGCGACGCCGTGCGGCTGCGGCTCGCCGACGACCAGATCTCCGTCCTCCCCGACGTCGGCGGGACCGACAAAGAGCGTTCGCTGGACTGCGATGCGGTGTTCGACTCGCCCTACCGCGGCGGCGGTACGCTCGTGTTCCCGACCACCGAGCTGGCGTTCGGCAACCGCCGGATCACGCTGCAGGCCTGCCTCGGCCAGGACCCGGATCCCGGCCCGACGCCCGAGATCACCGCGTTGAACCAGCGCGGCGCGGACGCGTTGGTCGTGGTCTCGACGAGCATCGGCATCTCGATCCTGGGCGCGGCGGCGTACCAGCGCTACCTGATCGCCCATCCCGAGGAGACGCCGGCTTCGCCACCGCCGACCGAATCGGTGTACCTGCCGTCGGGGATCGTCACCGGCCAGCATGTGACGATCAAGCGGCTCGCGCTGGTCGCGGCGTCGACATCGAACGCCCTGTCGCCCTGCCGCCAGATCTACGCGCATCGCCTGTTGACCACGCACCAGCTCGCCACGGCGGACTGCCAGCGCGACGCCAACGGCAACAGCCCGCGCGACTGCCCGTGCAAGGACGGGAGCCTGTTCTGCGCGGTGCCCGGGATCCTCGAGCTGACGCCGGTACCGCCCGCCGTCATCGACATGCTCGTGGTCTCCGATACCGACATGACGCTGCAGGCCCTGCGCGCCGAGCTGCGTCCGGATCAACCCGAGGTCGACGGCATCCTCGGCGCCGACGTGCTGCGCAACGCCGAGATCGACGTCGACTACCCGCACGACCGGTTACTCGCCCGCTGTCCGGATCGCAGCTGCCTCGCCCGGCCGCAGCTCGCGAAGGACCCGCAGGAGAGCGACGTCTGCCAGATCAACCATTGTATCCACGGCCTCGCGCAGAACGTAGGCTGCCCCTATACCTCCCTCCCCCTGCTGCCGCCTACTCCTCCATAGCCGCGAGGTTCGCCAGCACGTCGCCGGCGGCGCCGCGCGCGGAGATCTTGCCGCGGTCGATCCGCACCACCTGATCGGCGAGCAGCCGCGCCTCGGCGATCGAGTGCGTGATGTGGACCAGCGGCACGCCGAGCTCGGCGACCAGCTCGCGGACCAGCGCCGTCAGCTGCGCGCGCAGCTCGCGATCGAGCGCCGAGAACGGCTCGTCGAGCAGCATCAGCTTCGGCGAGCGCGCCAGCGCCCGGGCGAGCGCCACCCGCTGCGCCTCGCCGCCGGAGAACGTCCGCGGCCGCCGCCTCGCCAGGTGGCCGACCCCGACCCGGTCGAGCAGCGCCTGCGCCTTGCGCGGCCGGTCGCCGCGCGCCATGTCGTGCATGCCGTACATGACGTTGCCGAGCGCCGACATGTGCGGGAACAGCGCGAGCCCCTGGAACATGTACGCGAGCCGGCGCTCGTGGACCGGGACCTCGACGCCGCGCGCGCGATCGAGCCAGATCTCCTCGCCGAGCGCGATCCGGCCGGCGTCCGGCAGGGCGAGCCCGGCGAGCACCGCGAGGATCGTGCTCTTGCCCGACCCCGACGGCCCCATCACGCACGTGATGCCGGGCGGGCAGTCGAGCTCGGCGTCGAGCGCGAACTCGCCGCGGCGTAGCCGGATCTTCGCCACGAGGCTAGCCACGGTGGTGATGCAGGCGATGCGTCAGCCGGTTGGCGAAGTACAGGAGGGTCACCCCGACGATCGTCGTCGCGAGCGACATCGCGAACACCTGGTCGTCGTGGTTGGCCAGCAGCTGATCCATCACGAAGATCGAGGCGGTCGGCGTGCCGTCGATCCGCGCCCCGGCCAGCATCTGGGTCGCGCCGTAGTCGCCGAGCGCGCGGGCGAACCCGAGCATCGCCCCGGCGATGAGGCCCGGCGCGGCGAGCGGCAGCACCACCGTCACGACCACCCGGATCGGCCGCGCCCCGAGCGTACGCGCCGCGGCGATCAGGTTGGGCTCGACGGACTCGATCCCCAGGCGGATCGACCGCACGACGAGCGGCAGCGAGCCGACCGACGCGGCGATCACCGCGCCGGTGAACGTGAACACGATCGGCTGGCCGAACAGCCGGTCCCAGCCGCGGCCGATCGCGCTGCCGCGGCCGAGCACGACGAGCAGGTAGTAGCCGAGCACGGTGGGCGGCAAGACCAGCGGCGCCGAGACCACCGCGTCGATCAGGTGGCGCGCCGGCAGCTTGCGCCAGGCCAGCAGCAGCGAGAACCCGGTGCCGGCGATCAGCGTGACGATCGTCGACAGCGAGGCGATCTGCAGCGACAGCCACAGCGGGGCCCAGTCGACCGCACTAGCCCACCACACGGTTCCGGCCACCCTCTTTTGCCGCGAACAGGTTGGTGTCGGCCTGCTTGATGAACTCGAGCGCGTCCTCGATCTCGCCGCGCAGGCTCGCGACGCCGATCGAGACCGTCACCGGGATGATCGCATCCTCGAACTTGAACTCGGCGACCTCCACGAGCTTCCTGATCTTCTCGGCGAACTGCATCGCGTTGTAGCCGTCGATCTCGGGCAAGACGATCGCGAACTCCTCGCCGCCGTAGCGCGCGAGCACGTCCTCGCGCCGGATCCGGGTCTTGATCACCGACGCGAGGTGCTTGAGCACGTGATCGCCGGCGAGGTGGCCGAAGCTGTCGTTGACGCCCTTGAACCGGTCGATGTCGAACATGATCAGCGACAGGTCGCGCCGGTAGCGCAGCGCCCGGCCGATCTCGCGCTCGAGCGTCTCGACGAAGTAGCGCCGGTTGAACACCTGCGTGAGCCCGTCGACCGTGGTCAGCCGGTAGATCTCCTCGTGGTAGGCGTTCTCGATGTTGTTGCCCGAGAGGAACTTGAAGATGCAGCGGCCGACCTTGATGAAGTCGCCGTCGCGCAGCACGTACTCGTCGATCATCTCGTCGTTGACGTAGGTGCCGTTGGTCGACCCCATGTCGCGCAGCATGATCGCGTTGCCGGTGTTGATGATCTTGCAGTGGTTGCGCGACACCGCCTCCTGATCGATCTGGATGTCGGCCTTGGACGACCGGCCGATGATGATCTGGGGACGGTTGAGATTGAACTTCTTGCCGAGCTCGAGCCCGTAAATGACTACCAGGCACGCCTCTTTGGCTACCGGTCGGTCGCTGATCTTGGAGATCGCGGTGACGACGGTCTTGTTCCGGCCGGTGTCACTCACCCTGCACGATCTTAACAGAATTCGCGGATCTAGTGCTCCGTGTCCGCGCAATCCAGCTTGTCATCACCCGCACGCTTGCACAGTAGCGCATCGACGATGCGATAGCCGCCGCGGAGGAAGCGGTACGACTGCAACAGCAAGCGGCCCCCGTGTAGGTTCCAGTAGCCTCGAACATCTGCCATATTATCGTCGCCCTTCGTGGCCTGAGACTCCAGAGCGCTGCCCTCGAAAGTTCCGACGTAACGCGCGCAGTCGGGCGACCCGGCCGGCGGGACGATGAACACGTTCCAGTAACAATTTCCCTCGCCTGTGCAGAGGGTGCGATCGACGACGATCGCCTCCGGCGTGCCATCGCCGTTGAGATCCCGGTCGGCGCGCTCGAGCCTGGGGGAGGCGCTCTGGACGCCATCGCGCCCCGGGGTTGCGCACGTGCCGACCTGGACCGACGGGGTCGGGATCGTTCGGGGCGTCGTCGCCCGGGGTTCACGGTGACACGCCGCGAGCACGACGACGAGGGCGATCCGCGAACACCGCATGGCCGGATTGGGCGGTGAACCTACATCGAAACGCCGAAACATTCTTGTACGGACGGGCAGATGACGATACATCCAGGGTCCATGCGGTGGTCTCGCCCCACAGGGGTACCCGCGGACCGCGGCGGGGCATCCAGCCTCGCAGGTCCGCCTCCCCTGCCCCGGGCCCGATCGCGCACTCTCGGACGCCTCCTTCTGGCAGGTGCCGTGGTGGTCGCCGGGACGGCAGCCCTGCTGGGCGGCCGCAGCGCCACCTCGGCCGAGGTCCAGGGAGCACCCCTCGACGAAGCGACCGCCGTTCCAGCTCAGCCGAGCGGCCGGCCCGAGCTCCCGGCAACTGTGGGAAACCGCACACTTGCCACGGTCACGCTTGCGGAGCTCATCGATCTCGATCAAACGACGCTCGCGGCCGGTGACGATCACTATGAGGCGCCGCTCAAGGATGGCCGGCACGCGGTCCTGACGCTCGATCCGGTGCTGCAAGCGTACGCCGAGAAGCTCCTGGCCGAAGCTCGGGCGCCGCGCGGCGCGATCGTGGCGATGGCGCCCGACGGTCGGATCCTCGCGCTCGCCGGCCGGCGCAGCGAACCGCCTGCCCCCCCGAGCGCGGGCGCACACCCTCGCGGCCCCGGCAAGAGCACGTTCGACTGGCGGCTCGCGACCGAGGTCTGGGCGCCGGCCGCGTCGGTGTTCAAGCTCGTCACCGCGAGCGCGCTCGTCGCCGCCGGCGTCGATCCGGGCGACAAGGTGTGCTTCCACGGCGGGCTCCGCTCGGTCGTCGAGTCGAACCTGCACGACGACAAGCGCGATGCGCGCTGCGAGAACCTCGTGTACGGCGTCGCGCACTCGAACAACGCGATCCTGGGCAAGCTCGCGTTTCAAAAGCTCGCGCCCGCCGCCTTGACGAAGGCCGCCCACGAGCTCGGCATCGCCGATGGGTTCGCGGGCGCCGAGCTCCGCGGCGCCGCGGGCACGGTCGACATCCCCGAGGCCCACGATCTGACGTTCGCGCAGATCGCCGCCGGGTTTTCGGGCTCTCAGCTCTCGGCGGTGGGTGGCGCACTGCTCGCCGCGACCTTCGCCGACGACGGCGAGCAACCTGCCCCCCACCTGGTCGCTTCGATCGACGGCGTCCGGGTCACCGCGCCGGCCCGGCGTCGCGCCGTCTCGTCCGCGGTCGCCAAGGCGGTCGGGAAGATGATGATGGCGACCTGCGAGTTCGGCAGCGCCGCGAGATCGTTCGGTAAGCGTCAGCCCATCCACGTCGCCGGGAAGACCGGCACGCTCGCCCGGACCGAGCCGTTCTACATGGAGCACTCGTGGTTCGTCGGCTATGCACCGGCGGAGCAACCCGAGATCATCGTGTCGGTCGTGCTCGGCAACCCCGAGGACTGGCACCTGCGTGGCCACGAAGCCGCGCGCAAGCTGATCGATCAAGCCCTCGGGCAAGCTCTCGGGCGTGCCACCGGGCGTGAAAAAGATCGCACCTCGAAGATAACGTCGACGAGACGCGTAGGATGGTAGCATCCACGTGTTCGTCCTTTGGGAGGGTTCGAGATGTCCAGACTTCTGACCGCCGCGGCGCCGCTCGCGTCTACCATCGTGTTCGGCATCGTGTTCGGGATCGTGTTCGGCATCGCGCTGGCCGGCACCGCGCATGCACAAAGCCAGGCGGAGATCGCCGCGAAGCTGAACGACGAGGGTAAGGAGCTGATGTTCGGCAACAAGTTTGCCGAGGCCGCGAAGAAGTTTCAAGAAGCCGTCGCGCGCGTCCCCGAGGCCAAGTACTTCGTGAACCTGTGCCTCGCGCGGTTCCAGGAGGGCAAGTTCGACGAGGCGCTCACCGCGTGCAACGCGGTCGAGCTCAACAACCCGACCGAGGCGGTCAAGGACAAGGCCGAGAAGTTGATCGGCAAGATCAACGAGGCCGCCAAGGCGCAGAACCTCGAGCTCCATCCGGGTGGTGGCGGCGGCGGCGATCCGGGGGTCACCCCGACGCACCCCACGGATCCGAGCCGCCCCGCCGATCGCCCCGCCGATCCGAACCGCCCTCCGGATCCGAGCCGCCCCGTACAGCCGGCAAGCTACACGCCCACGGTGGGCCGGCCGCCGGCCCAGAACCTGGCGCTGGCGGTTACCCCCGACAACAACTACACGTGGACGCTCGGCATCGACCTGTTCGGCGGCGGCGGCCAGATCGGCCAACCCGACGTCTACGGCACCGCAACCGCGGGCTTCCGGATCAAGGGCGACTATATCCTCAACCCAGCGGCGCGCCTTGGCGCACAGGCCTACCTCCAGTACTCGCACCTCGGCCAGGGCAAGAACGACATGCTCAGCGCCGAGACGCTCGATGTCGTCGACCTCGGCATCGCCGGGTACAAGCACTTCTGCCTCGGCAACCAGTCGCGGCTGTGCGCCACGCCGCTCGTCGGCGTCCAGCTGGCGCTGATGAGCCCGGCCGGCCAGATGGACGGTACCGGCAGCCAGCTGTTCAACTACCTGGCGCTCGGTGGACGCGCCGAGATCTCGCTGGCCTACGCGTTCGGCACGCGGTTCGAGCACGTGTTGTCGTTGATGGCCGGCCTCAACGCCTACACACAGGTGCTGCAGGGTCCGTCGGCTGGAGACGGCTTCACCGCGGCCGAGGTCGGCCTCGACCAGGGTGGCATTGTCGCATACCTCGGCCTGGGGTACACGCACCGGTTCAACACGCCGCTCGGCAGCTCGCCGTTCGTAATCCTCGAATAGCAATCCCGAACGGGATTGTTATGACGTTTCACGCCGCGGGGCGTCATCGTTCCGAGCGAGATCGGGTATGGTCTCCGCGTTGCATTTTCCAGCACGAGCAGGAGATCGTTATGGCCGGTTCGGATAAGAAACTGACCGCAAAGCTGGTGCTCCCCGACAGCAAGGAAGTTCCGCTTCCTGTCCTGGTGGGCACCGAGGACGAGCACGCGATCGACATTCGCAACCTCCGCCAGGACAGCGGCTACGTCACGCTCGACACCGGGTACATGAACACCGGTTCGACGACGAGCGCGATCACGTACCTCGACGGAGAACAGGGCATCCTGCGCTACCGCGGCTACCCGATCGAAGAGCTCGCCGAGAAGTCGAACTTCGTCGAGACCTCGTACCTCTTGATCAACGGCCAGCTGCCGAACAAGACCGAGCGCGAGAGCTTCGGCCGGATGCTGACCCGGCACAGCCTGATCCACGAGGACATGCACCAGTTCTTCGCAGGCTACCCCCCGACCAGCCACCCCATGGCGGTGCTGTCGGCGATGGTGACGTCGCTCTCGGCCTACTACCCGGATTGCCTCGACCGCAACGCGCCGGTCGATCTCCACATCACGCGACTGCTGTCCAAGGTCCGCACGATCGCGGCGTTCTCCTACAAGAAGAGCATCGGACAGCCGCTGATCTATCCAAAGAATTCGCTCAATTACTGTGCGAACTTCCTTCACATGATGTTCGCGGTGCCGAGCGAAGACTACGAAGTCTCGCCGGTCCTGGAGAAGGCGCTGAACCAGCTTCTGATCCTCCACGCCGATCACGAGCAGAACTGTTCGACCTCCACGGTCCGGATGGTCGGCAGCTCGGGCGCCAACGTGTACGCGGCGATCGCCTCCGGCATCCTCGCGCTGTGGGGCCCGCTCCACGGCGGCGCGAACCAGGCCGTGATCGAGATGCTCGAGGAGATCCGCAACTCGGGCGGCGACTTCAAGAAGTTCATCGACGACGTCAAGAACAAGCGCGACAACCGCCGCCTCATGGGCTTCGGGCACCGCGTGTACAAGAACTACGACCCGCGCGCGAAGATCCTCAAGAAGATGTGCGACGAGGTCCTCGCGCACCTCGGCGTCAAGGATCCGCTGCTCGATCTCGCCAAGGGCATGGAGGAGATCGCGCTGCGCGACGACTACTTCATCTCGAAGAAGCTCTACCCGAACGTCGACTTCTACAGCGGCATCATCTACCGCGCGATGGGCATCCCCACGAACATGTTCACCGTGATGTTCGCGCTCGGCCGCCTCCCCGGCTGGATCGCGCACTGGAAGGAGATGGTCGAGGACAAGGACACCAAGATCGGCCGCCCGCGGCAGATCTACACGGGCGAGCGCGTCCGCAAGTACGTCCCGATGGATCAGCGCTAGCCGCTCAGCGGCAGCCGGTCGGGAGGACGTTCTCGCGGTACTGGCCTTCCCAGTTCCCGGCCGGGTCGTACTCGCAGACCCAGATGTCCATGCCCTTGCACTGCGAGTGGCCGCAGCCGACGTGCGTCGTGGCGCGCCAGACGACCTGCGTGAAGTGCCCGGTCTTCATCGAGAATCCGCCGTTCGGGAACTTGTACTGGGCGACCTCGTCGTACCACATGTTCACGACGCTCTCCGGGTCGAGTAACCCCGTCGAGCCGGCGGCGAGGTTCTCGCCATACGAGCCCTTGCTATGGCCGAACGCGCACCCCTGGTCGCGCAACGAGTTCGCCCACTGCTGCGCGACCTGCGCCAGCTTGGCCGACCATGCCAGCGGCCCGGCGCAGTGCTTGGCGCGCACCCGGTTATGGGCCGCGACCAGCGCCTCGGCTTCGCTGGGCGCCGCGGGTGGGGTTCGCGCCGGCTGGCCGTGCGATGCGCCGTCTCCACTGGAAGGTGACCGATCGCTCCGGGGTGGGCTCCGGCGCGCGGCGGGCTCCGCCGGGGCCGGCTGGCCAGGTTCCGGGGGCGCCTGATACACCTGACCGCAACCGGCGCACAACATGATCAGCATCCAGAACCGCATACGGAGATCTCCGGCCGGGGCCTGGCCCGGGTGCATCGGACGGCGCATCCCGTGAGCATGACACGTGTCCTGACGCGTGCCGCCGATGGCAGATCTACAGCCCGTGACATCGCGATGACATGCCTTGCATGTCTCCCCACATCGCGCCAGATTCCGCTCGTGCGTCCAACCGTCGCCGAGCCCACCTCTTCCGCTGAGACCGACGGCATCCGCGTTCGTGTGCAATCGCACTACCTCGCCGATAAGTCGTCGCCACGAGACGATCGTTACGTGTTCGCCTACACGATCACGATCTCCAACGAGAGCGCGCGAACCGCGCAGCTCCGCACCCGCCACTGGATCATCACCGATGGCCGGGGCACCGTCGAAGAGGTGCGCGGCGATGGGGTGGTCGGCGAGCAGCCGCGCCTGCAACCCGGCCAGAGCTTCCAGTACACCTCCGGCTGCGTGCTCACCACGCCGGTCGGCACGATGCATGGCACCTATCGGATGTGGCGCGACGACGGCTCGTACTTCGACGCCGTGATCGCGCCGTTCTCGCTGGCGCTGCCCGCGTCGCAGCGCTCGCACGGCCAAGAAATGAACTAATTCAACCAGTTATGCTCTACGGGCGCCGTGATCGAAACAAACCGCAAAGCATTCGCGTAGGCTAGGCGTCTATACCTTCGATGACGCACGCCGAGCGTGAAGCCGCGACCGCGACGGCCCTCGTGGCCGCCGCGAAGGCCGGCGACCAGCGTGCGTTCGAAGCGCTGGTGACGCGCTACCGCAAGCGGATCTTCGCGCTCGCCCTGCACATCACGCGGTCCGCGAGCGAAGCCGATGACATCGCGCAAGACGTCTTCCTGAAGGCCTACCGCGCGCTGCCCGAATTCGAGGGCCGGAGCCAGTTCTTCACCTGGGTCTACCGGATGACGGTCAACCGCTCGCTCAACGTGCGCCGGGATCGCGCGCGCCGCGGCGAGGACGTGCTCGACGACCCACGCCTCGAGCTCGCCGTCGCGGCCGATGCGCGCTCTAACCCCGGCCGCGAAGCCGAGCTGCGCCAGAGCTACGCGCGCCTGCTCCGCGCGCTCGACTCGCTGCCGGTCGACATGCGCACCACGGTGATCCTCGTCTCGCTGCAGGGCCTAGCGTACGGCGAGGTCGCGGTCGTCCAGAAGGTCAGCGAGGGTACGATCGCGTGGCGCATGCACGAAGCGCGGCGCCGGCTGCACGAGGCGATGATGCCGGAGAAGCTCCACCGCAAGCGCGAGCTGTCGGCCGAGCTGTCCCGCGTGCTCACCGAGCACGGGCTGTTCGTCCCGGTGATGACCAAGGGCCGGGCGTAGCCCGCGCACGCCAAACGCTAGGAATCGACGCGAAAGTCGCCGCCGCGTTCGATCGCGCGGCGATACGCCGGCCGCGCCTGGATCCGCGCGAGCCACTCGGTCAGCTTCGGCGAGATCGCATCACCCGAGCGGGCGATCGCGCCTTCGACCGGGTAGCTCATCTGGACGTCGGCCGCGGTGAAGGCGTCGCCCGCGAACCACGCGTGCTTGCCGAGGTGATCGGCGAGGAACGCCAGGTGCGTCGTGAGGTTCGGATCGATGAACCGGCTGCTCACCGTGTTGGCGATCGTCCGGGCGATCGGGCGGACCAGGAACGGCGCGTCGGTCTTCACCTTGTTGAACACCAGCTTGAGCAAAAGGATCGGCATCAGCGAGCCCTCCGCGTAGTGCAGGAAGTAGCGGTACAGGCGGTACGCCGGGGTGCCGGGAGCGGGAGCGATGAGCGGAGCGAAATCGCGGGAGGTGGGGTCCCCGACGGCTTTGCCGGCGGGGCGGGGGTCCTCCCCCGTGGGAGAGCTGCTGCCCTTGCCGTAGGTCTCGGCCAGGTACTCGAGGATCGCTCCCGACTCGGCGAGCGTCGCGTCCCCGTCGGTGATCACCGGTGACTTGCCCAGCGGATGGACCGCGCGCAGCGACGGCGGGGCCAGCATGGTCTTGGGATCGCGCTCGTACTTCACGATCTCGTAAGGCAGCTCGAGCTCTTCGAGCAACCACAGGACGCGCTGCGATCGGGAGTTGTTGAGGTGATGGACGGTGATCATCGCCCGAACGCTGTATCATGCCGGCCCATGCGACACCTCCTATTCGGAGTGGTCCTCCTTGCCGGGACGGGCTGTTCGCTCATCACCGTCAAGCAGGAGCCGTTCCCTCCGCTCGAGATCCGCGCCGATCGCCCCGTGGCTCCCCCGTCGCGCGTCGTCCTGACCGACTCGAGCATCACGATCGGCGAGAAGGTCCAGTTCGCGACCGGCTCGTCGCAGATCCTGTCGGTCTCGTTCGGCCTGCTCGACGAGGTCGCCAAGATGCTAGCCGACAACCCGCAGATCGAGCTGCTGGAGATCGACGGCCACACCGACTCGACCGGCACGGCGGCGGTCAACCGCAAGCTGTCGCAGCAGCGCGCCGAGGCGGTGATGACCTACCTCGCCTCGAAGAGCGTCGCCGCCGGCCGCATGAAGGCCAAGGGCTTCGGCCCCGACAAGCCGATCGCCGACAACGCGACCGACGACGGCAAGGAGAAGAACCGCCGCGTCGAGTTCAACATCCTCAAGCAAGGCCCCAAGAAGACGGTGGTGCACGATGAGTAGGCCGCTTTCGACCGCGCGCGCTGGCCATCGGGCTCCGGGGCTCGCCGGCAGCCTCCTGTTCGCCGCCGCGCTCGCCGCCGGCTGCGGGGGAACGGGCCTGGGGGCCGACACCCGCGCCGACATCACCGCCCGGATGACCACGGCCCAGCAACCGCTCGAGGGCTGCTACCAGGCCGCGCTCAAGGCCAACCGCAAGCTCAAAGGCACGATCGTGCTGGCGTTCGTCGCTGCACCCCAGACCGGCCAGTTCCAGGAGGTCACCGTGACCCAGGACGAGCTCGGCGATCCCGGCGTGCGGCAGTGCGTGATCGACGAGGTCGGCAAGCTCAAGCTCGAGAAGCCGCAGGCGTCGCGGGTGTCGATCAGCTACCCGATCCACTTCGCCCCGAACAAGTAGCGGCGAGGATTCGATGAGCAAGCTCCCTACCCGCTCGCCCACCCACGAGGATGTCCCGCTCGGCCGCTTGTCGTCGATGGGGCTCGAGATCGAGGACATCGCCCAGGGCGACGAGGTCGCCCTGACCGCGCTGATCGAGCTCGCCGAGGACCGCGGCCGGCCCGTCAGCCATTACCTCGCCGCGGTCGCGCTCGCGACCGAGCTGCGCGTGGGGCCATCCGCCCCGATCACCGTGCGCGTGTGCGCCGGGACCTGTCAGCGCTGGGGAGCGCTCGACCTCCTGGATCACCTGGTCGAGCAGGCGGCGGCGGGGGTGGCGATCGCGCCCGTCGGCTGCCTCGACCGCTGTGATCAAGCGCCAGCGTGCGAGATCCACGGCGCCCACGGGCAGCTCGTCCTCGCGCCGGCGACCAGGGCCGGCCTCGCTGAGGCGCTCACCACGCTATCGAGCTGACGTCCGGACAGCTTCCCGCCGGTCGCTGAACCGGCTGCACCGATGTGCCCTGTCACACGTGTCGCACCGTGTCCCGCGCTGGCTCGCACCCCGAGATGGCGCTAGCTTCGTGGGGCGTGCTTCGCCTCGCGAAAGTGAACAAGTATTATCGCGTTGGCACGCACAGCCTCCACGTCCTGCGCGACATCGAGCTCGAAGTGGCCGACGGCGAGTTCGTCGCCATCATGGGCGCGTCGGGCTCCGGCAAGTCGACGCTGCTCAACATCCTGGGCATCCTCGACGACTACGACTCCGGCGAGTACTGGCTCGGCGATACGCTGATCCGAGATCTGACCGAGCGCAAGTCGGCGAACTATCGCAACCGGTTCATCGGCTTCGTGTTCCAGTCGTTCAACCTCTTGCCGTTCAAGACCGCGCTCGAGAACGTCGCGCTGCCGCTCTACTACCAGGGCCTCACCCGCCGCAAGCGCAACCAGATCGCCGCGCAGTACCTCGATCGGGTCGGGCTGCGCGACTGGGCCGAGCACACGCCCGCGGAGATGTCGGGCGGCCAGAAGCAGCGCGTCGCGATCGCCCGCGCGCTGATCGGCAAGCCGCGGCTGATCCTCGCCGACGAGCCGACCGGCGCGCTCGACAGCGAGACGTCCAAGCAGATCATGGATCTTCTGTCGGAGATCCACCAGAGCGGGATCACGGTGCTCGTCGTGACCCACGACCCCGAGGTCGCCGCGCGCACCCAGCGCATCATCCGGCTCAAGGACGGCAAGGTCATGAGCCCGCACGAGGTGCTGCCCGGCGCGAGCCACCCGGGCATGGCAGCGGTGACCTGATGTTGATCGCGCTGCTCGAGGCGATCGGGCTCGGGGCCGTGTTCGCGCTCGTGCTCGTCATCCTGGTAGCGATCGTGTTCCTGATCGTCGCGCTCGTGAACATGGGCTGGGTCGCGCTGCTGCAGTGGCGCGATATCTTCTCGCTCGATCGCTGGACCGAGGTGATGGTCACGATCGGCCGCAGCAAGCTGCGCACCACGCTCACCCTGATCAGCGTGGCGTGGGGCATCTTCGTGCTCGTGTTCCTGCTCGGGCTCGGCCGCGGCCTCAACAACGGCGCGCGCCACCAGTTCGCGCGCGACGCGACCAACAGCTTGATGTTCTTCGCCAACAAGACGTCGATCCCGCACCAGGGCTACGACGTCGGCCGCCGCATCACGCTCGACAACCGCGACTACGACGCCGCCAGGAAGGTGCCCGGCGTCGAGCACATCGCCGGCCAGTTCTTCATCCGCGGCGGCGCGATGGGCGGCGGCGAGATGATGACCAAGCGCGGCGGTAAGGCCAACTCGTTCCAGATCAACGCGGTCCACCCCGACGCGATCTACGTGGTCACGTCACACAAGATCGCGCAGGGCCGGTTCCTCACCGACGCCGACGTCACGCAGCGCCGCAAGGCCGTGGTGATCGGACAGGTCATCGCGAACTACCTGTTCCCCGAGCACATCAGCCCGATCGGCGAGTGGATCGAGGTCGCCAACGTGCCGTTCCAGGTCGTCGGCGTGTTCAGCGACTCCGAGGGCATCGAGAACGAGCGCCAGCTCTACATCCCGGTGTCGACCGCGCAGCTCGCGTTCAACGGCCAGGACCACCTCGGCATGCTCGAGATGACGGTCGGCAACGCGTCGACCGCCGAGAGCAAGGCGATCATCGACAAGATCACGGCGCAGCTCGCCGAGCGCCACCAGTTCGCGCCGGACGACGTCCAGGCGGTGCGGGTGCGCAACACCGTCGAGCAGTTCGAGCGGTTCTCGGCGATGTTCTTCATGATCTCGGTGTTCGTCGTCGTGATCGGGCTCGGCACGCTCGCCGCCGGCGTGGTCGGCGTGTCGAACATCATGATGATCGCGGTCAAGGAGCGCACCAAGGAGATCGGGGTGCGCAAGGCGCTGGGCGCGACGCCGAACTCGATCGTGTTCATGATCATCCAGGAGTCGGTGTTCCTGACCGGCCTCGCCGGCCTGCTGGGGTTGTCGGGCGGCGTCTTCTTGCTCGACGCGGTCGGCAAGGCGAAGCTGACCGACTTCATCCTCGATCCATCGATCGACCTGCGGATCGGGATCGCCGCCACGCTGTTCCTGATGATGGCGGGCGCGCTCGCCGGTTACTTCCCGGCGCGCGCCGCGGCCCGGGTCAACCCGATCCACGCGCTGCGGGATCAATAGAAGGACGTCGAGATGCTCGATATCGACAAGTGGAAGGAGATCTGGGCGACGCTCAAGTCGAACCCACTGCGCACCTTCCTCACGGCGTTCGGCGTGTTCTGGGGGATCCTGATGCTGATGCTGATGCTGATGTTCGGCTCGGCGATCCAGACCGGCATCGAGCGCCAGATGAAGGGCCTCGCGACCAACATGCTGTTCATCTGGGGCCAGTCGACGACCGAGTCGTACGACGGCCTGCCGCCGGGCCGCGCGGTCCAGTTCAACACCGACGATATCGCGCCGCTGCGCCGGTTGCCCTCGGTCGAGTGGCTCGCGCCGCGCCTCCAGCTCGGCGGTTGGGGCAACAACTTTCTGGTCAGCTACGAGAGCAAGAACGGCACGTTCCCGGTCTACGGCGACTACCCGGACCTCAAGCACATCATCTCGTTCCAGTACGCCGCGGGCCGGTTCATCAACGAGCGCGACATCGCCGAGCAGCGCAAGGTCGCCGTGCTCGGCATGACCGTGCGCGATCAGCTGTACGGCCCCGACGTCGATCCGATCGGCAAGTACATCAAGATCAGCGGCGTGTACTTCGAGATCATCGGCGTGACCAAGACGCTGCGCCCCGGCCAGCAGGGCGACCGCGATGCGCAGACCGTGTTCGTGCCGTTCACCACGCTCAAGAACGCGTTCAACCAGGGCGATCGCGTCGGGTTCTTCGCGATGACCGCGAAGTCCGGCACCGACGGCCCGGAGCTCGAGCGCCAGGTCCGCGAGGCCCTGTACCGCCATCACCGGGTGTCGCCGACCGACAAGCTCGCCGTCGGCTCGTTCAACATGTTCGAGAAGTTCGTCGGGCTCCAGACCTTCCTGCTGGTGCTCGCGCTGCTCGCCTGGGTGGTCGGCGGCGCGACGCTGCTCGCCGGCGTGGTCGGCGTGTCGAACATCATGCTGATCACCGTCAAGGAGCGCACCAAGGAGATCGGCGTGCGCAAGGCGCTGGGCGCCAGCCCGCTGTCGATCATCTCGATGGTGATGAAGGAGTCGATCGCGCTGACCGCGATCGCGGGGCTGATCGGCGTGGCCGTCGGGGTCGCCGTGATGGCGATCGCCGACTACTTCCTTGCCCAGGTCGCCAGCAACAACCCGTTCGGCCCGCCGGACGTCGGGCTCAAGACCGTGTTGACCGCCGTCGGCGTGCTCATCGCCTCCGGCGCCCTCGGCGGCATCATGCCCGCCGCTCACGCCGCCTCGATCAAGCCGATCGAGGCGCTCCGGGCCGAGTAACCGCCATGAAGAAAATCCTCGCTACCGCCCTGGGCCTGCTCGTCGTGCTGTTCATCGGCTGGGCATTCCTCTACCTGTACAAGAAGTCGCAAGCCAAGCCGGTGGTGTTCCAGACCGAGACCGGCGAGATCACCAAGGTGATCAAGAAGACGGTGGCGACCGGTTCGATCGTGCCGCGCCGCGAGGTCGAGGTGAAGCCGAAGGTGTCGGGCGTGCTCAGCGAGCTCTACGTCGATCCCGGCAAGATCGTGAAGCTGGGCGATCAGCTCGGCAAGATCTCGATCATCCCCGACGCGGGGCAGATCAACCAGGCGGAGTCGGCGCTGCGCACCGCGCAGATCGGCCTCGATAACGCCAAGCGCGAGCTCGACCGTAACGAGGCCCTGTTCAAGCAGGGCGTCGTCGCCGATGCCGAGCTCCAGCGGTTCCGTACCGACTTCGCGCTCCGCCAGCAGGACCTCAGCACCGCGAGTTCGAACCTGCAGCTCGCCCGCGAGGGCGCGACCCGCTCCCAGGGCAAGTCGTCGACGCTGATCGTGACGGCGACCGCGCCCGGCATGGTGATCGACGTGCCGGTCAAGGTCGGGTTCTCGGTCATCCAGGCCAACAACTTCAACGCCGGCACCACGATCGCGACGATCGCGGACATGAACGACATGATCTTCGACGGCCGGGTCGACGAGGCCGAGGTCGCCAAGGTCAAGGAGGGCATGAAGCTCGCGATCAAGGTCGGCGCGATCGAGGACGACAAGCTCGAGGGCAAGCTCGAGTACATCGCGCCGGAGGGCAAGCTGACCGACGGCGCGATCCAGTTCGAGATCAAGGCGGCGGTCAAGCTCAAGGACAACGTGCGGATTCGCGCGAACTACAGCGCCAACGCCGACATCGTGCTCGACGAGCGCCTGAACGTGTTCGCGATCCGCGAGGCGCTGGTCCAGTACGACAACAGCAAGCCGTTCGTCGAGGTCGAGACCCTGCCGCAGACCTTCATCAAGAAGGACGTCAAGCTCGGGCTGTCCGACGGCATCAAGGTCGAGATCGTGAGCGGCGCCACCCTGGCCGACAAGATCAAGGTCCCGGACAACGCCGGCCCGGCGTCCATGGCGGGCTCGGGCTCGGGCTCGGGCTCGGGCATGGGCTCGAGCGGCAAGCCGCCGCCGGCCAAGAAGTAACGCGACGCCGGCACCATCTCCCCGCTCACCGGCGCTCACCGGCGGCTCACCACGGGGTGGGGATCGACACCGGTCGCCGGGGGCGAGCGTGCTAGCTTGGACGCGATGCCTCCCGGGAGGACCACGCTCGGCGCGATCGACGCGGGCTCGAACGCGATCCGCATGGTCGTCGCCGAGCTCGATCCGACCGAGCTGGTCCGGATCGAGGCCGAGCGTGTCCCGGTGCGCCTGGGCCACGGGGCGTTCACGCGCGGCGAGCTCGACGAGGTCGTCATCGACCAGGCGGTCGCCGCGTTCGTCCACTTCCGCGAGCGCTTCGACCACCACGGCGTCTCGATCTATCGCGCAGTCGGGACCAGCGCGATCCGCAACGCCTCGAACCGCGACGTCCTGCTCCACCGGCTGTATCACGAGGCCGGCATCGAGCTCGAGGTCATCGAGGGTGAAGAAGAGGCCCGCCTGGTCCGCAAGTCGGTGGTCCACGCGCTCGGCCCCACGGCGACGCCGCCGCGCGCCATCCTCGATCTCGGCGGCGGCAGCCTCGAGGTCAACCTCCGCCACGGCGCAGGCGGATCAATCGGATCGAGCTGGCGCGGCTACTCGCTGCCGGTCGGCACCGTGCGGCTGCTCGAGACGTTCGGGCTCGACGGGGCGATCGCGGAGGCCGAGGCCGGCATGGTGCGGCGCTACACCGCGACCCTGATGCACACGATCGCGCGCGGCGGCAACGGCAACGGCCTCGCGGCGGCGACCGGCGGCAACGCCGAGGCGCTCGCCAAGATCGTCGGCGACGGCCACCCCACGATGCCGAGCTTCGAGCTCGCCACGCTCGAGAAGTCCCTGCCCTCGATCATCGGGATCTCGGTCGAGGACCGCATGGCGCAGTTCGGGGTCAAGCGCGACCGCGCCGAGGTGCTCGGCATCGCCGCGCTGGTGTTCGCGACCGTCGCGCGCCAGCTCGGCATCGTCAAGCTGGTGGCGCCCGGCGTCGGGATCCGCGAGGGCGCGCTGCTCGAGCTCGCCGAGACCGCGCGCGAGGAGCAAGCCAAGGCCGAGGGCGCGCACGACAAGGCCCTGCTCACCGCCGCGCGCGCGTTCGCCAACCGCGTCGATCACGACACCACGCACGGCGAGCACGTCCGCCTGCTCGCGCGGGCGCTGTTCCATCAGCTGCGCGACGTCCACGGCGTGCCCGACGATCGCGGCGTCGTGCTCGAGGTCGCGGCCCTGCTCCACGACGTCGGCGAGGTCGTCAACGTGCGCGGCCATCACAAGCACAGCGAGTACATGATCCGGTGGGCCCGGATCCCCGGCCTCGACGATACGTCGCGCGAGATGATCGCGCTCCTGGCCCGCACGCACCGCAAGGACGCCGCGCGCGCCCGGCAGCTCATCAACGCCTCGCCGCTGGCCAAGGAGCACCGCGCGCAGGTCCGCAAGCTGAGCGGCCTCCTACGCATCGCCGATGCGCTCGACAGCGGGCACCGCTCGCGCGTCGAGCAGGTCGTCTGCACGCGGATGGGCGAGGCGCTCGTGCTCGATCTTGTCGTGCGCGATGGCCCGTCGCGCGACGACGCCCAGCTGCTGCGCAAGTCGGACCTGCTCGGCGAGGAGCTCGGCCTCGCCATCAAGATCACGGTCGCGCGGCCGGTGGCGACCCCGATCGACGCGGCGGCGAGCGGCCCCCTGACCGCGATCCGCTAGCCCCCTCGCCCGATACGGCGCCGATCACGGCCGCGGGCGACCCCTTTCCGGGACAGGCATCTGATGCCGCGTCGCGAGTTTTCGGGCCCCAGGCCCCACGTCACCGGCGAGTTTTGGTACCCATGCGGCTCACCCGGAGGGAGTCTTAGCATGCGTAGTCATTCTCATCTGATCACGGCCATCGCCGTCGTCGCGCTCGCGGCGCTCGGCGGCTGTCCCAAGAACTTGCCCGGCGGCGGCGCGGTCCCCGGCGGCGGCGCGGTCCCCGGCGGCCTCGGCGGGGTCTCCGGCGAGGTCGATCCGAACAGCTGCGGCAACTACGCCCTGATGGACGGCGGCAACAAGCTGAAGGCGTTCCTCCAGGCCACCAAGGACCTCGAGAAGACGACCGAGGAGACCGTCCACGTCGTCAAGCAGAGCTGCGAGATGATCGGCCGCGAGATGGGCATGACCGACGCCGACTTCAAGGGCGAGGCCAAGGACGTCTGCGCCCACGTCTACGCCACCCTGCGCGACAACATGAAGGTCTCGTTCAAGACCTCCGCCGCGCTCAAGATCAAGTACAAGCCGGCCGTCTGCCGCGTCGACGTCGACGCCCAGGCCAAGGCCGCCGCGGAGTGCGAGGGCCACGCCAACGCGGACGTCGGCGCGACCTGCACCGGCGCCTGCCACGGTAAGTGCGATGGCACGTGCTCGGGCTCGGGCAAAGCCGGCACCGGTGGCAGCGGCGGCAGCGCCCAGTGCAACGGCGAGTGCAGCGGGACCTGCCACGGCGAGTGCGAGGGCCACGCCAACGTCAACGCGTCGGCCCAGTGCAAGGCGAGCGCGTCGGTCAAGGCGTCGGTCGATGTCAAGTGCACCGAACCCGAGCTCACCATCGAAGCCGACGCCAAGGCGACCCTCGACAAGTCCAAGGCCGAGATGGTCATCCGGGCGCTCAAGAACGGCCTGCCCAAGGCGCTGTCGGTGAAGGCCCACCTCGAGCCGCTCAAAGCGGCCGTCGCGGTCTGGGCGCAGAGCGCGCAGGAGCTCAAGGACATGGGGCCCAAGTTCGTAAACTCGTTCAAAGATCAGGCGCTCTGCATCTCGGGCCAGCTCGCCGCGGCGGTCGGGATGATCGGCAAGATCAACACCAACGTGTCGGTCTCGGTCGACGTCTCCGTCTCGGCCAGCGCGACCGCGAGTGGCTCGGCCGGCTGAACGCGATCAGGGATCCGCAAGCCTGGCGTCTGGGGGGCCTTTGGTGTAGCTAGCCTCCAATGAAGACGCTCACCGAGTTCTCGACGCTTACCCTGCGCAAGGCGGCAGCCGCACGCGCTGCCGCGGGCGGCGCGAATGCAGGTGCCCCGGCCGTGGAGCTCGACGATGCCATGGACGCATCCGACAGCGCCGCGGAGGATACGCCGGCGGGTGACGCACCGTCAGACGCCCCTGGCGGTGAGGCTGAGGCCACCGAAGCCGCCGCCGAGGCGCCCGCGTCCGACACTCCGGTTGAGCAAAAGCCCGATCCGATCATCGATGCGATGGCGAGCGCGCTGGGGGTCCAGCCCGACCGCGCGGCCCGGCTGATCGAGGCGCTCGACATCGTCGGCAACCGGCTCGACGAGGTCCGCCTGGTGCGCGTGTTTCAGGGCGAGAAGGGCCCTCACGGCTCGATCTCGCGCGGCGAATACCACTACGCGATCGACCGCGTGGGCGCGGCCAAGCGCCGTGGGCGCGACGATCGCCGGGGCGGCGACCGTGGTCGTGGCGGGGATCGCGGCGGCGACCGTGGTGGGGGTGGCCGTGGCGGGCCTGGTGGCCCCGGCGGTGATCGCCGCGACAAGCCCCGCGGCCTGGGCAGCCTCAAGATCAGCGCGCAAAAAGACGAACCCAAGGAAGACGATCGGCCGGGCCGCGGCGAGATGCCCCGCGCCGGTATCGGCTGGCAGCTGACGGCCGCGCCGCGCGACTTCGGCGGCGAGGGCCGTGGACGTGGCGGCCCCCGGCGTGGCCCTGGCGGCCCCGGTGGCGATCGCCGTGATCGCGGCCCGCGGGGCCCGCGCGGCCCCGGTGGATTCGGTGGCGGACCTGGTGGGCCCGGTGGGCCCGGTGGTGAGCGCCGTGATCGCGGTCCACGGGGCCCCGGTGGCCACGGTGGCCACGGCGGTGGTGGCTACGAGCAGCGCCTCGGCCCCGATGGCCAGCCCCTGCCGCCACGCGAGCAGCGCCTCGGCCCCGATGGCCAGCCCCTGCCGCCACGCGAGCCGCGCGGCCCCCGTCCGCCGCGTGAGCCGCGTGAGCCCCGTGAAGCGCGTCCGCCGCAGGAGCCCCGGCTCGGGCCCGACGGCCAGCCCCTGCCGCCCAAGCCGCGCCGTGAGCGCAAGCCGATCGGCCCCGATGCCAGCGGCCTCGGCCCTGATGGCACCCCCTGGGATCCGGAGCGTCGCGCCAAGCGCCAGGCCGAGCGCCAGGTGAACCCGCCGAGAATGAATGGCCCCGAAGGTGCGCCCGTCGAAGCACCTTCGACCACGGCCTCGCACTCCCCCGAAGCCGCCGAAGCCCCCAAGGAATAGCGCGCTCCCTTTCACGTTAGCGAGATCACGCCGGGCTCGCGTAACGCGAAACCCCTGGGTATGCTGAGGTGTCGAAACGTATCATCTACTCGATTCCCCGGCTGGTTTTCCTTTGGAGGTTTCCATGAGCTCCCGGCACCTGATGTGTACCGCAGTCCTTGCCGCAGCCGTTGCCACTGTCGGTGGAGGTAGTATTGCATCCGCCGATGTATCGGCGGCCGTGATCAAGGAGTTTCGCGGCAATCTGGTGATAACCAAGGGCGATCTGCCAGAAGGCAAGAACGAGAAGGACACGATCGCCAAGATCAAGACCGAGCGGCTGAAGGAGCTCGACGGCGAAGACAAGGGCGACGCGAAGTTCTGGCACTTCCACTACACCGCCTTCCTCACCAAGACCGGAGCGAGCGAGCTCGAGATGAAGTTCTTCATGAACGAGAAGAAGTTCGTGGCGGATAACCGGCTCCAGGGCATCGATCCGAAGGCCACGGTGCTGAGCGGCGACATCTCGATCAGCGAAGACGATGGCCTGGTGAAGGGCAAGTCGTACGTGATCAAGCTCGTCACCGACAAGGACGTCGTGGTCGCCTCGGCCCCGCTCGTGATGAAGTAGCGGCTCGTTCCCGCGGCGATCGGCGTTACAGTCGCGCCGTGCCCGGGCTGTCTCGCATCGATCTCCTCACGTCGCCGCCGCGCGTCGACCTGCCGCGCGACTACAACGCCGCGTACGACCTCCTGCAGCGTCACGTGGCCTCCGGCCGCGGCGATCACGTCGCGGTGATCGACGACGACGGCCGCCACACCTACCGCGCGGTCGCCGATCGCGCCCTGCGGGCCGCCGGGGCGCTCGCCGAGCTCGGCGTCGTCCCCGAGCAGCGCGTCGCGCTCTGCATGCTCGACTCGGTCGACTTCGTCGCGACCTTCCTCGGCGCGATCGCGCTCGGCGCCGTCCCGGTCCCGCTCAACACGCTGCTCACCGCCGATGACTACGCCTACCTCGTGCGCGACATGCGCGCCGCGGCGCTGATCGGCAGCGACGCCCTGCTCGGCAAGCTCGGCCCCGCCATCGCGCAGGTCCGCGCCGTCGCAGGCTGCGAGAGCGCGCTCGGCGGCGACCTCGGGGCGCTGCCGTCGTGGCGCGCGCTGATCGACCGGGCGCAACCGCTCGCCGCATTTGCGCCGACCACCCCGGACGACGTCGCGTTCTGGCTGTACTCGTCGGGCTCGACCGGCAAGGCCAAGGGCGCGATGCACCTCCACGCCAGCCTCATCTGGACCGCCGCGCTCTACGCGCAGCCGATCCTCGGGATCCGGCCCGACGACATCGTCTACTCGGCCGCCAAGCTGTTCTTCGCCTATGGCCTGGGCAACGCGCTGACGTTCCCGCTCTCGGTCGGGGCGACCGCCGTGCTCAGCGCCGAGCGCCCGACCCCGGCCAGCGTCATGCGCGTGATGCGCGCGCACCAGCCGACGATCTTCGGCGGCGTGCCCACCCTGTTCGCGGCGCTGCTCGCCGAGCCGACCCTGTCGCGCGAGACCACGTCGGGCGCCTTGCGAGTCTCGAGCTCGGCCGGCGAGGCCCTGCCCCGCCACATCGGCGAGCGCTGGCGCGAGCGCATGGCGACCGATATCCTCGACGGCATCGGCTCGACCGAGATGCTCCATATCTTCCTCAGCAATCGCCCGGGTGACATCCGCTACGGGACCACCGGCCGGCCGGTGCCGGGCTACGACCTCGAGCTCCGCGGCGACGACGACCGCCCGCTCACCACCGGCGACGAAGGCTCGCTCTGGGTGCGCGGCCCGTCGAGCTGCATCGCGTACTGGAACGACCGCGCGCGCAGCCTGGCGGCGTTTCACGGCCCGTGGACCCGCACCGGCGATCGCTACTCGCGCAACCCCGACGGCACCTGGACCTACAGCGGACGCGCCGACGACATGCTCAAGGTCGGCGGCATCTGGGTCTCGCCGTTCGAGGTCGAATCGGCCCTCGCGGCCCACCCTGCCGTCCTCGAGGCCGCCGTCGTCGGCGCCGAGGACGCCGACGGCCTCACCAAGCCCAAGGCGTTCGTCGTGCTCCGCGACCCGGCCGTCCGGACCGACCACGCGGCCCTCGTCGCCGAGCTACAGGCCTTCGTCAAGACCACGCTGGCGCCGTTCAAGTACCCGCGCTGGATCGAGATCGTGAGCGAGCTCCCCAAGACCGCCACCGGCAAGATCCAGCGCTTCCGGCTCCGCACCCCGGCCGGTGCCGGGACCAAGCCCGCCTGACCAGCACGGTGTAGACTGTTGACGTTCGCGCCGATCGCCCATCAGCAAGGGCAGGCTCCATGCTGG
>Ga0308175_100000376_pt1 | contig 31101 bp, 26 predicted proteins | sample PhyCR1_3_FD_203893 | JGI IMG/M metagenome (GOLD analysis project Ga0308175, IMG submission 203893) | Soil microbial communities from UC Gill Tract Community Farm, Albany, California, United States - DLSLS.C.R1 | ecosystem: Environmental > Terrestrial > Soil > Agricultural land | place: USA...
AAGGAGCTCGGCACGACCACCAAGGATCTGGCGCTGCCGATCCGCAAGCTCGTCGCGGACAAGGTGATCAGCGCCAAGGGCCAGAAGCGCTCGACAACGTACTTCCCGGGCAAGAAGGCCAAGTAGCCCACGCGCGGGGCCCTCTCGCAGCGTCCCCCAGGGAAGGCGCCCACGCGCACGCGCGGCCTCCATCTGGAGTATCACGCATCAGTGTCGATCAGCGTATCGGATGGGCTACCAGGCCCATCACCGGCGATGAACTTCGACGGAATCACATCGTGCTCCCGCGCCAGGTTCATGAGCTGACGGTGGTGGGCGAGCGCCAGGTAGCTCTCCCGCATGGCGGCGTCTTCGATCTTGCCGGCACGCAGGTGTAGTTGCTCGAGCGCTGTTCGCAAGGCGCTCCGTCCACCCTCCAGATCGCCATCGGCGAGGCGCGCCTGCGCCACGGCCAGCCGCGTCGGGACATCGCAGGGGCCGAGCCCACCCTGGTCATCGAGCTGCACCAGCGCCTCCTCGGCCAGCTGGCGCGCCTCTGCGACCCGACCTCGCTCGAGCGACAGCGCGACCGCTGTAGGGACGACCTGCAGGCGATAGGGCAGCATCGATACGAAGGCTACGAGCGCGACGCGGGCGGCCGCCTCCGCGGTCTCTCGATCGCCGGCAGCCATCGCCACGTCTGCCAGGATCGTGTTCGCCATGCCGTGGGTGGCGGGCCCGAGCTGTGGTTGATCGCGGTAGGCGTCGCTGATCCGCCGCGCCTCCTCCTGCTTGGCCGCGTCGGCCTGGCCAGCCAACTTGAGCCCGAGGTGGAGGTGGATCACCGTCGACGTATAGGCGTCCCCGTTGGCGAGCGCGACCTTCCTGGCTTCGCGCAGCACCTCCTCGCCGTCGGTCCAGATACCCATGTCGGTGAGCGCCATGCCCAACGCGAACAGTGCACTGCTGAGCCACCGCCAATTCGTGCTCTCGCGGAACAGCGCGACGGCCTGCCGCGCCTCCACCAGGGCCCGGTAAGGCTCGGGCTCGAGATAGAGGGTCCGCCACGCCATCGCGTGTACGAGGTAGCCGCGATCCGTGGGAGCAACGCCGCCAGCAAGCTGAGTCAACCGGTTGATGAGCTGATTGCAGGCGTGGCGTGCCCCGGTGACACCGAAGAAGATAGCGAGGGTGGACCCCGACTGAAGGTAAACGAACCGCGTGTCCGGATCAGGCTTCGACGCGAGGAACGTGCGGATGATGCGTTCAGCGTTCTCGAGGCCGTAGTGAAGAAGAAAAGAGAAGAAGCAGATCTCGGTGGCCTTGACCCACCAGAAGCTTCCCGGTGTCAGGATCTCGAAGGCCTCGAGCGCGTACGTGTACGCGCTTGGGAGATCGAGCCGGAAGTTGGCGATCCACGCCTGGATGGCGCGCACCGCCCCGAGTTGCTCGTCGCGCACACCGCACTCGATCGCTCGTCGCGCGTGGCGCTCGGCCGCGTCGAGGTCGAGGTTCGAGAGCGCCCGCTGACCGGCCTCGATGGAGAACCGCGCCGCCAGCTTGAGCGCCTTGCCCTGGTAGGCGTGCTCCGCCAGCACCGCCGGATCGGCGCCACCCTCCTGCTCGAGGTGAGCGCACGCCAGGCGGTGCGAGATGACGCGGTTGTCCTCGGTCAGGAGGCTGTAGGCCGCGTCGCGCACCAGGGCGTGGCGGAACTTGAACCGCGCCTGGGCCGTCCCCAACCCCGCCCGCTGCGGCTCGATGAACTCGGCGCGCACCAGCATCGCCAGCGTCGCGTTCAGGTCCACCGTGCGTTGCTCGCCGCGGAGGAGCGCCGCCGACCCGCTGTGCGTGAACGTCTCCCCGAACACGCTCGCAGCGCGCAGCACCTGGCGCGCTCCGGCGTCGAGCTGCGATAGGCGGGCCATCAGCATCGCCAGGACCGTCTCCGGCAGTGCGTCGTGGTGCCCCTCGGCGACGGCACGGATCAGCTCCTCCAGGTAGAGCGGATGGCCCGCCGCCTGCGCGACCACGTGGGCCACCGTGTCGGCGTCGGGGGCCAGGCCGAGGACACGCTGCAGCACCTCCTGCACCAGCCGCTCGCACGCCCGGCGGGCGAGCACCTGCAGCGGCAGCACCTGGAGGGCGGGCGAGGCCCAGAACGAGGGGAACTGCTCCTGTGCGTCGGGCCGCGCCAGCGTGAGGATGAACAAGGGCAGCTCTGCCAACTCACGCAGCGCCTGCTCGAGAAGCTGCACGGTGAGCGCATCTCCCCAGTGTAGATCTTCGAGGACAAGCAGCACCGGCCCGGCCTGGCACTCGGCGCGCAACCAGTCAACGAACGCCAGTTTTATCTGCTCGTGCATCAGGCGGGGATCGCTGCGCGTGGCGTGCATCGCGGGGCTCCCCTCGTCGGGGAAGCGGATGCCACACAGCTCGCCGAGAAAGGGGAGGACCTGCGCCGCCGCTCCTGCCAGGCGGAGCCCGAGCCGCTCGCGCAGCCGCTCGATCCGCACCGCGTCGGGCTCGCCGACGACGAGGCCGCAGAGTCGGCGCAGGGCCTCGCCGAGCATCCCATAGGGCGTCCCGATATTCATGATCTCGCCGCGCCCGCGAAGAACCAGCAGCTCCGGGTGGCGCTGCGCCGCCTGACGCAGGAATTCATGGCGTAAGCGGGACTTGCCCATCCCCGGAGGGGCCACCACGCCCGCCGCGCGCGCCACCGAGTCGCCGATGCAGGTCGAGAGGATCGACTCCAGGATCGCCAGCTCCTGCTCCCGTCCGACGCAGGGCGTGGGCTGGCCAAGCAGGCGGCGCACGTCCTCGCCGGCCGCGGGATCGTGCTCGCATACGGCGCGCGCCCGGCCGTTCTCGTGCTCGATCCTGAGACGGCCGGCGAGCAGGTTCTCCGTGAGGGCGTCGAGCCACACCCCACGCGACGCCTCGGGCGCCTGTGCGCACGCCTTGAGCAGCTCGAACGCGCGGTCGATGGCCTCGCCGATGGGCACCTGCCCCCGCAGGCGGCCACGGCCGGTGGCGACTGCGACCTCGACATCCAGCAGCTGCTCCGCGAGGATCAGCCCGCAGCGCGCGGCCAGGAAAGCCTGATCCGAGGCGCTCGCCGACGGGGGCATCGTCGCCACCACCGTCCCGTTGGGGAGCACGTCGACGCTGGCGCCCAGCTGGAAGAGCGCCTGCATGACGGGCATGGGACACGCGAGCCACGTGTCGCTGCTGCTGTCGTCCCGTAGCGCGGTTGTACGTTCCTGCCCATCGCGCTTCGGCATGGCGATGGCCAGACTGACGATCCGCTGCTCCTCGGGTGCCAGCGGCGGTGTCACGCGTGCCGTCGACGCTGGGCCCTCGGTCAACTCCCCCGCCAGGTGTGATCGTGCGGGGACCACGTGCTCTGCCCCTGGGCCAACGGTGGCGGCGTTGCGCTCACCGTCGGACATCAGCGCGTGGATCGACTCCGCTGCCGGCAGCTCCAGCTGGCGGAGTGCCTGGCGCAGGGCCTGGCCGTGTGGGAACCGCGCGTCCTGCTCTTTGAGCAACATCCGGTCGATCAGCCTGGAGAATGCCTCCGAGACGTCGCCGCGTCGCGCTCGGATCGGCTTCGGCTCATTGAACATCACCTTGATCAGGATCTCGGCCATGTGCTCGCCGAAGAAAGGCGGCGCGCCAGCGAGGCACTCGTAAATAACGCAGCCGAGCGAGAAGATGTCCGTGGGTGGTCCAATCTCGCGCACGCCACGCGCCTGCTCGGGCGACATGTACTGGGGCGTGCCGATGACCATGCCGGTGCGCGTCACCGACCCCATGCGCATCGTGCGGCGCGCGATCCCGAAATCGAGCACGACGACGCGGGCCGGGTCGCGGTCCGGAAGGAATAGGTTCGAGGGCTTGAGATCACGATGGATGATGCCGCGCTCGTGCGCCTCGGCGAGCGCCGCGCTCACGCCGAGCCCCACCGCCACGGTATCGCGCAGGCCGAGGGGGCCGCGGCGGAGGCGTTCGCCCAGATTCTCACCCTCGAGCCACTCCATCGCCAGGTAGGGCTGGCTCGCCTCGTCGACCCCGTGCGCCACGTGGGAGACGATGTGGGGGTGGCGCAGCTCGCCCAAGAACTGGGCCTCGCGCGCGAAGCGCTCGGCGTCCCCCTCGGAGCCGTGCGACTGAAGCAGCTTGAGCGCGACCAGCTCCCCGGTCTGCTGGTCGATAGCACGGAAGATCGTGCCCATGCCGCCAGCGGCGATCTGACCCTCGACCAGGAAACGCTGCGCGAACAGCTCGCCTGCGACGGGGTGCTTCATGGACCATGGGAGCATAACACCATCGCGGTTCTCACCTCGGGTCCAGCTGCTGGGCGGCCGCCGACGTGGAAAACCAGAATGAGGTGTGAGCGTGGCGAGTTGCCTGCGGTGAGCTCGTACCAAGCGACCTGATTGGATAGGTACGAACTCTCGCTCGATCCACGAGCTCCATCGCCTTGCCGGCTTTACTCGTCGTTCCTGCGCGCGCGTTCGTCCATCAGCGCGAGGATGGCCGGAGGGAAATGATCCGCGACCATGCTGTTGTCGATGGTGAGCCCGCCCACCCCCTCGCCGCGGTGATGGGCCAGCTCCCCGAAGTCCAGGTACCACTTCGCCTCGAACGCGTTGCCCGACGGATCGGTCAGGAACATGGCCATACAGCTGTCGGGGTCCTTGGGGAACAGCGTGTTGTGGCCGTCGATGTGATTGAACGCCGGCGCACGCCCGGCGCGCGCCAGGCACCACACATCGTCTCCGGGCACGTGGTGGGCAGCCATGGCGTCGTCGACCTTGTTCCGGATCGCAGCGAAGTTGGCGTACGACGTGTTGGGGCCGAAGTGAGGAACCGGGACCAGCCCCTTGTTGCCTCCCATGTTGTGCCCGGAGTTGCCCGGCCTGTCCTGTCGTAGCGAGGGCGGCACGTGCTCCGGGTCGGACTCGAGGCAGAGGAAGTGCCCCTCCCACTCGAACTCGAGGCGCTGACGGCCGCCCCACTCCGCTTCGAAGACCGGCTTGCAGCCGAGGATGTCCTGGTAAAACGCCTTCGTCGCGTCCAGCTGATCACTCATCAGCTGGGCGAGCATGTCCTTCGTGATCTTGCGCGGGATGAGGCTCACGTCGGTCCGGTAGTCGGGCGAGACCCGAAACTGCGCCGAGTAGACGAAGGGCACCACCGGGAACCGCGCCTTGTACGCCTCACCCTGGCGCGTCGCGACGAACAAGACGAGCGGGTAACCGTCCGGGTCCTTGAAGCAGACCGCGCGATCGATCTCGCCGCCCCCGAAGCGCTCGCGCACGTCGGTCACGTCGAGCCATTTCACCGAGGCGTCCTTCTCGGCGATCCGCGCCATCTGCTTCTGGAAGAAGCCCGGCTCGAGGACGCAGCCGAGGAAACCGGCCGGGATCTCCTTGAACGAGATCGAGCCCACGGAGCCGCCTTGGCCGCGCTTCCGCAAGGGAGCCGGGCAGTCATGCACGCTGGACCACGGCCCGTGCCCCTGCGCGCCGATGGGAACCCGCGCCTCGTGGAACACCACGAACGAGGCGAATGCGCCGTACGATGCCCAGGAGGATCCATAGGTGTTCTCGCCGGCGCCGGCGCCGACGAGGGCGCGCTTGATCGCCTCGCCCGATGTTCCGAGCTCGATGCGCCCCACCTTCAGCTCGTGGTCCCGGTCGATGACACCCGAGGACGCGAGGCTCTTGCTGATCGCGAACACGTTCTGCGACGACTGGTACTCGTGCAGGTGCTCGAGGTACGAGCCGCGCAGCGCGCGCATGCACGAGTCGAGGTCCGTGAGCTGGTGCTCGAGGCCGTGGATCGCGTTGGACGCGAGCGCGATCGCCGAGGGCGCCCAGCGTGTATGCGAGCGAGGTGGCCTGGCAGCAATTCAGCTGCTGCTGGACCGGCGCGTTCTCCAGGATCCGGACAAACTGGATGAGGTGCTCGGCCATGTCGGCCGAGTTAGGTTTCTGTGAGATCTTGGCCGCGGTCGCCCCCATCAGGGCTTCCACCTCGGCCTTGGTCAGCTGTTTCGAGGGCGTCTTGTTGGCCATCAATGGAGGCTCCGGAGATCAGGCAAGCTCTACGTCACGCCACGCGCGATCTGCGACAGCCAGACGAGCTACGCCAACCTGGGCATGAGTAATAGAAACACCCGGCGCTTCGAAAATCGGCCCGAGAGTAGGTGAGCCGGCTGGCCCTGGCAAGCGATGACGAGCGGCCCTAACGCTGTTCTAAGGGGCGTACGCGGCCTGGACTACATGGCCGGCCCAAGCTACTTCGCGGTGCGCCGCCGGCCTGGTGCCCTCAGCTCTGCTGAGGATCGGTACCGAGGCTCGCCGCCCGCGCGGCTTCGATCTTCCTCCGCACGCAACATCAGCTGCATCAGCTGTATTCCGGGCACCAGGTCGCGGCGGGCCTGCAGTGGACGGCCGGCGATCACGTCGCTGAGATCCTCGGGCTCGAACCCGAGGTCCGCATCGATCCCGAACATCAGCGAGGCGAGCTCGATTTCGAAGCCTTTGTGCGCGAGGTCCACCAGGGTCTCCCAGCTCGGCGACCTGTCGCCGCGCTCGAGCTGACTGATGTACTCCTGCGTGCAGTCGACACGTGCCCCGAGCACCCCCTGCTCGAGATTGCGCGCGGTGCGGAGCGCATTGATCCGCGCTCCCAGACGACTCCGAATCACATCATCGATCGGTTTGACCATCGCTGACTAACGTAGGGCGCTTGCCCGTTCAGCAAAACCCACCGAAAGCTCTGTTTATGCGCATTATATAGCTCCTAGACGTATAACGGCTCAGCAAAAGGAACACCAGGCAGTAAAATAACCGAGCCCCCCCCCCTGGGAGCTTGTCCTAACGATCGAGGAACCGGATGCATCGTCGCGTGCAACGCGCTCGTGACGGGCCACGCCGGCCCCGGGACAGGGCCACCCCTACGCCCTACGGCGCGCTGCGCGCTCGTCACGCCGATCGCGATATGTGCGATAGGATAGAGGACGCGTCGATGGCCAAGCGGATCCCGCTGCCATCGCGAATTCGCTCGGGCCGGCGCCCGCCGCTCGCGCTACGTCGACTTCTCGCCCGCGCGCAGCACCAGTTCCACACTGCGCAGCAGGCCGCGACGGGTCTGCACCGGCAGACCGGCGATCCCCTCGCTGAGCGCCTGGAGCTCAGGATCGAGGTTCTCATCGATCCCGAACATCAACGAGGCGAGCTTGATCTTGAAGCCTTGGTGCGCGAGCGACACCAGGTACGCCACGCTCGGCGATCCTTTGCCGCACTCGAGCGTACTGATGTACTTCCAGCCACGGCGACGGCCGAGGCGCTCGGCGAGCCTCGCCTGACTGAGCTCGCGCGCGGTGCGGAGCGCGTAGATCCGCGCCCCCAGGCGACTCCGAATCGCATCATCGGTCAGCTTGATCATCGCTGAAGCGTAGGGCGCTTGCCCGCTCGGCGAAACCCACCGAAAGCTCTGCAGTTAGCTGACCTGCCAACCTCCAGGCGTAGGTCGACGCAGCAGGTGGAGCCCCAGGCAGTGGAAGCACCAAGCACATCCTACTCAGAGCTTGCCCGATAGCACCATGGAGGCCGGATGCATCGTCGCGCCGCAGCGCGATCGATGGCGGGCATGCCCCACCGCCCACTGTGCCATGACATCAAACGGATCTGTCAGCGTCGGTGAACATGCGACCCCGATACCTTGTCGGTACCATGATCGGCTGCCATCATGTAGGCTCGCCGTTGGTGAGTGGAACTACCGAAACCCCGTGGTCGAAGATCTTCAGGGCGCGTGGCAAGGGGCAGGATGCTCGCGCAGCGGGCGCTGAGCTCTATCAGCGCTACTGGCAGCCTGTATTCTTGATGGCACGCAGGTCCGGGTGTGCTCGTCCCGAGGCAGAGGACCTGGTGAATGGGTTCGCGCTGCACATCGTCGAACACGAAGCACTCGCGACGCTCGACCCGGCGCGCGGTCGCTTCCGCGACTGGCTCAAGGCTTCCTTCAAGAACTTCCTCCATAGCGAAGTCCGATATCATGAGGCAAAAAAGCGCGGCAGTGCGTACCTGAAGCTCTCGATCGACGACGTCGATCGAGAAGAACAATGGGCGCTAACCGCGGCAGGCCGGACAGCCGACGAAGCGTACGACTGTCGGTTCGCGCGGGAGCTGCTCAGCCGTACGCTCGAGCGCGTCAAGGCAGAGTACTGGGCAGATCAGCGGGGCGATTGGTACGACCAACTCAAGGGAACGCTGACTGGCCGCAAGCTTGGCTACGAGCAACTGGCACGCCAACTCGGCGTGACCGAGGGGGCGTTGCGCCAGCGCGCCCGTGCTTTTCGCGACCGCTACGATCGCCACCTGAACGAGGAGATCCGAAGCGTCATCGCTGACACCGTCGATCCCGATGAGGAGCGGCGTGCGTTGCACGCGGTACTTGCGAACTGTTCCCATGACGGACATGGGATGTCATGACCGCACCGTGCTCGGGCTGCGGTACGGTGGGCTGCGCGCTCGACGGTTTGTGCCCGGTGTGCCTCGTGGCAACACCGCCAGGACGCGGCAGCGATGAGCCCGCCCGGGAGCCGCGCCCCCCGAACCAGCCGCCGGGCTACGACCTGCTCGAGTTGCTTGGCCGCGGCGGGATGGGCGTGGTCTACCGCGCGCGTCAGCACAATCCGCCGCGCGAGGTCGCACTCAAGAAGCTGCGCGCTGGCGAACAGGCAACCTCGGAGGAGCGGCGACGCTTCGTCACCGAGATCGAGTCAGCGGCGCGGGTCCGCCACTCCAACATCGTCGAGATCTACGACGTCAGCCGTCCTGACGAGCCGCCGTACTTCACGATGCCGGTGTTCCCGAATACCCTGCGCGCCGAGCTTGGGCAGCACCGCTCGCCCCTCGCCGCCGCAGCGTTGATAAGGACGATTGCACGTGCGGTTCAGCACGCCCACAAGCGCGGTGTCCTACATCGAGATCTCAAGCCCGACAACATCCTGATAGACGAGCGCGGCCAGCCGCACGTCGCGGACTTCGGGCTCGCCAAGCAAGTCGGAGACGCCACGCTCACGACGTTCGGCATCGGCACCCCCGAATACGCCGCGCCCGAGCAACTTCGCAACGAGCGCGACGCGATCACCACCGCGGTCGATCAATACAGCCTTGGCGTGATGCTCTACGAGTTGCTCACCGGCGAGCGGCCATTCCAGTCGAACGGCGACGTGCTTGCACTCCTGCGCGCGATCTGCGAGACGGAGCCGCGACGGCCGCGGGCGCTCGTGCGCGATCTGCCGCGCGATCTGGAGGCGATCTGCCTGCGCAGCATCGCGCGTACGCCGCAGGAACGCTACGATACCGTCGGCGCGTTTGCCGACGACCTCGATCGGTTCCTGCGCGGTGAGCCCACCGCGGCGCGACCACCCGGCGTGGTCGGGCGGGGCCGGCGGTTCCTGTGGAATCACCGGCTCGCGGTAGGCCTGGGCGGCAGCGCGCTCGTCCTGCTCACGGTGATCGCAGGCTCCGCGCTGAACCTGGCCCACGAGCAGGAACGACAGTTGTCTCGGAGCACGCAAGACGGCTACACGCATACAGCACAAGCCATCGCGAGCCTGGTGACCCAGCACTTGCGCCGGCAGGAAGATCAAGTCGTCACGCTCGCCGCAGCGCTCGACAAGGAGGATCTACGGGGACTCGCCGGCGCCCTCCCCGACCCCGAAGTCTTGTCCAAGCTCCAGGTCGAGCTGACTCCTTATTTGCGTGACAGCCACAAAGGCGGGAACGACGGCTTCGACGATATCTGGTTGTTCGCCCAGAACGGCGACCTGATCATCCAGCTTCCGCCCCCCGAGCAGACCCCGGCCCATGACAACAAGCGGGGCCAGGACTACTCATGGCGCGACTACTTTCAAGGTGCCAGGAAACAGGCAACCCCTGGTAAAGGCCCCCAGGGTTACGTGGCGCTACCGTTCGAGGCCGAGATCACCTGCACGTATAAGTACGGGATCTCCGTACAGATTGATAGCGATGGCTGGGAGGGTGTGCTCATGGCCGCCAAAGACACCACGAAGGACTCGAGCGAATTCCAGCTGGATGACGATGCTGCCGAGTCCAAAAACGTTCCAGAGACCTCGATCGTGGCGCCATGCGATCGTGAGCGCCCCGCCGGGGCCAGCCGGGCGTGCTCCGATACCCCGAAATCCGGGCACTGCATAGTGATGCATCGGCACCTCGGCGAACAAGGCAAGAGCCCGCGCGACGATGCGCCCGAGCTGGACGGCCCCATGCCAAACTCGACCGACAACTACAAGGACCCGATCAGGAAGGACGGAGATCCACCGGCGGAGTTTGCCGCGTTCGCCGAGGTCAAGGACACGCAGTTCCGAGTCATCGTTCACCACCCGCCGACCCGTGTCATCAGTCTCGCGCAGGAGATGCCTCGCCGCCTCGTCGCTCCAGTCATCCTTGCGCTCGTAGCGTGGACCACGATTTTTGGCGTTGGCCTGCGCCGGATCGCACGGCGCCGGAGCAAGCAGATCGCGATGCCGGTCCGGACGCCTCAACCAGTGCAGCCGAGCCAGACATCGGCGACGTAAAAAGTAGCGCCTTGCGGTAACGCGCGCCCTCGATCTCGCTTTCCTAAGAATAGCGGCGTGTGCATCCGATGTGTTCGATGCACAGCCGACCGTCGAACCCAGGAGAAGATCATGCGCCAGCTACGCAGGCGCCGGCATCCAACGTCGGCACGCAGGGAACGTCGCACCGGTGGCCGGAGCCATCGCGCACCACACCGGCAGGTGATCGTATTCTTCGCCGCGGATCCCGCGACGAGCCGACTCGCACTCAACGAGGAGTGCGCCGCGGTGGAGCGCGAGCTCCGTATGACCGCCTATCGCGATGCGTTCGAGTTTCATTCGCGCTGGGCAGTCGATGTCGACGACATCCAGCGCAGCCTCAACGAGCTCCAGCCGACGATCATCCACTTCAGCGGCCACGGCGCCCTCTGCAGCCCCTTTGGTGAGGCAAGCATCGTCGTGCGCGGCTTCGACGGCAAGCCGCATCACCTGACGGGGAACGCGCTCGCGGAGCTGATCCGCACCGCGGCTTCCGGCGTGCGGCTCGTCGTGCTGAACGCGTGTTACACCGCCGCGATGGCCAACCAGCTTTGCGCCGTCGTTGATGGTGTGGTCACCATGGCCGGTGCGATCGCCGATCCCGCGGCACGCGCATTCGCGGTGAGCCTCTACCGCGCGCTTGGCTACATGCGCTCGGTAGGCAACGCCGTCGCGCAAGGCGTGGCCGCCCTTACCGCGTTCGGGCTCCCTGAGGCTCGGCTACCGACCTGCGTGACGCGGTCCGGGCTCGCGCCGGATGATCTGGTCCTGCTTCGGGTGGACCGAGAGCCCGAGCCCTCCGGATGAGATAGGCGCCCGCGAACGGGCCGGTGGTCGCGCCTGGCGTGCCTGCCTGGACCTGACGCTGTTCGCCAGCGTGGTCAGGGTGCGACGATCTTCGCTGTGAAGCGTGTGCCGTCGCGATCTTCCGTGGGGCCGCCTTCGAGAAGCAAGTCTACGTTCGAGCCGACCAGCAGGGGCGCTATGGCCCTCACGCTGAAGTAGTTGGGGTAACCCCCCAGCCCTCACGGAGAACATGCGAGTGGCAGCACCTTCCAATCGGTGAAGCCAACCTTCGTGGCGAGATCGATCGTCTTCACGATGTCGCCGTAGACGACGTCGTCCTCGCCTGCGATCTCGACGTCACTGCGGTCGGCGAAGAACGCCGACGCCTTGTGCTCCTTCAGCACCTGCTCGAGCTTCGCGAAGTCGCGCCCGGTGATCTCCTGGAATTCGTTGATGCGCGACAGCCCGACCCAGATCTGTTCCTTCGCGACGAGCACGGAGAGCTCGAGATACTCGCCTTCCCCCGTCCGGCGACCACCGCAGGAGATCACCATCTCGTTCCACGTCCCGCTCGAGCCGAGCGGCACCGGTGCGACCGGGAGCATGATGCTGCCACGGAGCGGCACCCACTCCTGGCCGCGCAGCGTCGCGAGCACGAAGTCCGCGGCGGCGGCGCGCGCGGTGGAGAGCGCATTCGTCACGATCTTCATCGGCGTCTGGTCGAGGGGCTCGATCAGCCCCGGGCCGCGGATCGGCACGGTGCCCTGCGGCGGTTGCTGCTTCTGCCACGCGTCGAGCGCCTCGAACAGCCCCGCGATCTTCCACGACGACGAGTCCGCGAGCACGTTGCTCGGGTGGTCGACGACCGTGCCGTTGAACGTGATGCCGGTCGCGGTGATCGCGATCGTCGGCACCGCCGTGGCCGGCATCACGCCATACGCGAAGCCGCAGCGCTGCAGCGTCGAGCCGGGCGCGTCGAGCTTCACCGTCTTTGCGACCGCAGCGATGCACGCCGCGAGCTTCGTGTCGGTCGTGCCCGGCGCCGCCTTCGTGGCCTGGCCGGTCTTCGGATCGAGCTCGAGGTCGACGATCATTGCGCCGAACGAAGCGCCGTGCAGGCACGCGGCGAGCTCGGGCTCGACCTGACGCAGCGGATTGTGCGCGCTCGGTTGGTACGGCCCGGCGACCGGCGGCGGCGGCGGCGGCGCGGCCACCGATCCGAAATCCGAGCCCGCGGCCGAGCCGGCACCGGAGCCCGCGGGTGAGGCCGGCGCGGTCGGCAGGTCCTCGGAGAAGTGGAAGTTGAACGGGTAATTCACATGCACGCCGCCGCCCTTGGACTTCGGGAACTCGATGCTCTTGATGACGTCGGCGACGCAGCTCGCGACCTCGGGGTCGACGCCCGACGCCGTGGAATTGGTGACTCGCCCCGATGGCGCGATGAAGAACTCGACGTTGACCGTGCCAACGAGCTTCGGGTTCGACCGTAGCTGCTCCTCGTAGCAGTGCTGGATCTTCTCAAGGTTCTGCTTGATGTAGCGGCGGATGATGGGCTTGTCGAGTTCGAGCTGCGGGTTGGGCTGACCGCTCGGCGTCCTCGGTACGCCGTCGCACGCGGTCGCCCCGACCTCGTCGGCCGGCAGCCCGCGAAGCGGACGGGGACCTGCGAAGCAGGTCAGGATGTCGTACGCGGTCGCCCCGACCTCGTCGGCCTGCAACGGCAGCGGCCGCGGGCCCGACACGAACGGCACCGGCGAATTCGTGCAATCGCCGAACGCGATCCGGATCGGGACATCCCGGTACTTGCCCTTGTCCCTGTCCTGGCCTGCCTCGCCCTTCTTGCCACCGCACGAAACGAGCGCGACGCAGATCACTCCGAAACGCAGCGAGCTCCCCATCCACGTATCGTGAACGAGGAGCTCGCATGAACCCCAGAGCCGACGTCCGAGGTCCGTCACGACGTCGTCGTACCCCTTTCGTGTTGATTTCGCCATATGTCTGATAGCCGCAGCGTACATGGGCACCAGGGTGGCCGCGAGTTTGCTGTATCCTGCCGCGGACTTCGCAACGCATGGGCGATCTCGTTCTCACCACCTACGACTGGGTTCCTCCGTCGCCGCGCGGGTTCGTGCGGGACATCCGCGTGCGCTGGGCATTGGAGGAGGCAAAGCTCCCGTATCGCGTCGAGAGCGTGTCGTTCAAGGAACGCGGCCCCGAGCACCTCGCGCACCAGCCGTTCGGCCAGGTACCGTGGCTGACGGACGGCGACCTCTCGATCTTCGAGAGCGGCGCGATCCTGCTGCACCTCGGCGAGCAGAGCGAGGCGCTGATGCCTCGCGATCCGAAGGGCCGCGCGGAGGCAACCGAGTGGCTGTTCGCCGCGGCCAACTCCGTCGAGATGGCGAGCCTCCCGTGGTCGCTGCCGAGGCTCAACAGGTCGGGAAGCGGGCCGAGGCCGGCGAGCTGCGCGAAGACGTTGACCAGGGCGATCAGGCGGTTCACCGGCGCGACCGATTCCGAGAGGCTCTGGAGCTGGGTTGCGACGTGGTGCTTGGAGCAGTCGGCGATGGCCTGGAGCTGGGCGTTGCCGAGCTCGGCCGCGCGGTTCTCGGCCTTCTGGATGCGCACCTGCTGGTCGATGAGGGCGCGCAGCTGCCCGGCGAGCCCGCCGAGGAACGCCAGGAGCGTGTCGACGAGACCGACGATCATCAGCGGCACCGAGAGCTGCGGGACGAGCGGCGCGAGCTTGCCGACTTTCTGTGCGAGCTCCGGTAAGGCGTCGGTGATCTTGCTCGGATCGAGGTGCGAGATGGCATCGGGGATGGCCTTCACGGCGTTGAACAGGGCGAGCGCGACATCGATGACGTTGAACACAGGGGCGAGCGGCGCGAGGGCGGCGTTGACCTGGGCCAGGAGCTGCTTGGAGAGCTGCAGCGGGTCGGGGATGCCGAGGTCCGGCAGCTCGGGGGCCAGGGTCGCGCCGCCGGGGAAGGTGACGCTGAGCTGCTGTGGCGCGACGGTGAGCCTGGAGCAGGAGCGCCGAGGTCGCCTTGATGGTGATGCCCATCGCCGCGCCGTCGAGCTCGATCTGGTCGCCCGACATCTTGTCCTGGATGCGCAGCGTCTCCTTGCCGGCGTAGTCGTCGAACGCGAGCAGGAAGCGGCCGGTCTCGAAGGTGCGGACGTTAGGCGTGTCGTCGTTCGAGAGGTTGCGCGCCGCTGCGGGAATCTCGGTGGCGCCGCCGGGCTTGCCCCAGTGGCCGCAGAGGTAGTAGGGGTGGTCGACGTCGCCCTGGTGGAACAAGACGCCGACCTCGGCGCCCTCCTCGGGCACGGCGAAGAAGCCGCGGGGATCGCTGCCGCGGCCCACGGTGCCGAGTGGGAAGGCCCAGGCGCTCGCGGGTTCGACCAGGCCGGGGATCCGGATGCGCACGCGGCCGAGGCGCTCGGGGTCGGCGCGACCGACGATGTGGCCGATGTAGAGGCCGTTTTCTGGGCGACCCGGGCTCGAGCGGCGCCACCGCGCGCTGATCCCCGCTCTGCGGAGCGCTCCCGCTCAGGGGTTCAACCCTGATCCCCTCCGGATTGCCCCGGGATGCCTCGGAGTCAACCAGCGGGTCTACTCCTTTGTTTTCAGGTCCTTATGGCTCCGCATTCGATCTTCAACACCAAGCGTTCTCCCGCCGCTCTCCGGAGAGCACCGGAAGCCGTGAACCTACCATCTCGCGGGATTCGGAGGCGCCCTCAAGCCGCTCTCCGGACGATCCACCTTTGGAAACGCTGGGTTGCAGAGCGCGGTGACCTCATGCCTGCGAATGCCCGCCGATTCGGCCGAGGGCCGATCTCCGGAGACCAGCCTTTTCTCCGGAGACCGGGCTTGGCGGCGCCGGACGTCGCGGCCGTGTCGGCGCGCTTGGCGCAGGTGAGCGCCGCGGTCCGCGCAACGGTGCGCGCGCGGAGCCCCGCCGCGCAGGCTGCGGCAGCGCTGGCGCCCAAGCGATAGCTTGTCGGTCAGGAGTCCCCTTGGATCCGAGTCCTGGGCCGGCGTGGCCGAGCCGCTGCGAGCGCTGATCGCGGAGGTCTCGCGCGAGGCGGAAGGCACGGCGCGGCCGGACCTCGCGCCGTGTCGGCGCCAGGAACCGGCTTGCCGCACAAGGATCATGGGTTACGGTTCGCTGTTTCTCCCATGCCGGTGCTCAACTCCTCGAAACCGGACATGATCGTCCACGGCGCCAACCTCGAGAACGAGGGGTACGGCCCCTACGAGGACTCGCTGTGGTTGCTCGGCATCGAGGAAGGATTCGGAGGTCGACTGGAACGGCCTGGCTGGACCGTTCAGCGAGAACTCGACGTTCGCGCCACGTGGCGGCCTACCATGGATGCACGTGAGGCTCACGCGGCGCTTTGCGACTACTACTGGTTGAGAAAGAACTACTCTCGTGTGTGGCGAAACGGAGGCAAGCTGAAGCGTGGCATCCGCGATCGCGCCGCCGACTTTCTGGACACGAAGAAGGCCCATGGCTATGTCGTCGAGCAACTCGGGCAACCGCATGGCCAGACGTTCTGGGGCGAACTGTTTCCCCTCCCGGCGATCGACCGAGACCACTGGCCGTACCGTTCGCGTCGGAAGGATCGTGAGACATACCGACGGGAATTGTGGCCATCGAGGCGGAAGCTGTGGCGTAACCGTCTGGACCAGTTCAACCCACCAGTGGTGATCTGCTATGGGGCCGTAGTGCGTCCGTTCGCGGCCGAGCTGTTTGGCGTGCGAGAGCAGCGCGGATTGTACGCTGTCACCGTTGGCGCGACGCGCGTGGTATTCGCGCCGTTCATCGGCGGGCGTTGCCGAAACCAGACGCTGGCGTCGATCGTCGAGCTCGCTACTACCCGCTACTACCCGCTGAAGCTTTCTTAGCCAGAAGTTGCATCGGCCTCCGTCAAGGATCTGAATGGGTCCGCGTCACCTCGACGACGCACGGAGCCCAACGATGACGACGACCACGACGGTCGCAGTACCGACGAGTTGCGCGGCGCTGTGCACCAAGCTAGCGGAGCTGGCCCAGCGCATCGATGCCGAGTTCGCCCAGGCCGGCAAAGGCGCGGCGATCCGCGGAATGGCAGACTGCCCGGTCTCGTTGCCGGTTACGCTCCGTACTCGCTCTCGTTAACCTCGTCGGGCTGCCGGTCGTGGCACCAGATGATCTGCCCGCGCCGAAGAATAAAGTGGCTACGGCATCCCGCCGTTCTCCACACGGAGGGCACCAGTGTCGGCCCGCCGTCGCATTCGTAGAGCATCCAGCGTGGCGAGTCGTCGGGCAGTAGGTTGAGGGCGATCGTCGAGCCGCACCCGCACGGGCAGACGAGCATCACGTGCCAAAGGTGCCCGTTCTCTCCGATGGCGTAGAGGATTTCTGGAAGCAGGTCGTCGGGGTCATCACCGAGATGCACGATGCGATAGCCCGGCCTCGGCAGCGGAACCGGCGGTGCTCCTTGTTCGAGTTCAGGGCGGGGCGGATCGCTGCGCCCTCCCGGCAAGCGGAAGGAGCGAACCCACTCGAAGAACCGAGCCCAGAGCCGACGGAGCCAGCGCACCGGTCTACGTTCCCACGGATAGCTCGGGGAGGTCGAGAAGCGGCGTGACGTCGCCTCGGCCAAGCGCCCGGCGAAGGGGGGCTTCGTTCGTCTCTCGTTCCGTGTCGAGGAGCATCGCGTCGAACCTGAGTCGGACAGACGCGTGGTCCGCGTTCGCTGCGAGCCGGAACGGGTGGAGCCTCGCAAGGAACTCGTTCACGACCAGGGAGGCCGCGAGCGCGTTGACGCTGATGACGGCAGGGCTGTCGACCTCCACGCCCTCGATGTATTTTTCGGCGTGGAGCGCGAGGTACTGCTGGGGATCGCGACGAGCCACCGCCTCGGAGTCGGCGCGCTTCTGCGAGATGACCCTTCGAGCGAGCAACGTCGAGCGCCCAGGCTGGACGTAGTGGGAGGCCGCCGTGACATCGTCGATGCTGCCCGTGCCGTCGGCGGTCAGGCCGACGCCGCAGTCGAAGTACGGGAGCACGTAGAAGGACGCGAGCCGGTTCAGCGTGCGGCGGCCATCGTGGCTGTCCATGCAGCCGAACAGCACATCACAGCTCGCCAGCGCGCGAACGGCGTCAACCGAAGCCAGGTCGCGCGGCACGACTTCGACGCGCGTGTCGAGCCCAATGCGGGCCACGTGCTCGCCGAGCACCTCGACCTTGCTCCTGCCCGTCGCAGCGTCGGCGGCCGTAGTGCCGACGATGCGGTTGAGGTTCCGGTACTCGACGTGGTCCGGGTCGACGAGCACCAGCTTCTTCACTCCGAGGCGGGCCAGCATCTCGATGACGAAGCTGCCCGTGCCCGAGCACCCAACGACGCCGACCGTGAGCTGGCGTAGGAGGTTGGTCGTGCGCTCGCCGAAGAGCTGCGTGTGGCGCTTGGCGTGAGCCGGCAGCGTCGCGCCCACGCCGGGCACGAAGATCCCAAGGTCGTGGTCGACGACTAGGATCTGCTGGAGAGGGTGAAAGCGGTTCTGGCTGTCGATGCTACGGCCAAACATGCGCCGGTCCGGCAGCATGACGACGCTGGCGTGAGGCCCGTCGTCGTCGACCCACCCGTAGACCGACGGGAAGAGGTCGCGATCCGAAATGTCGTCGGTCCGTGAGAATTCTTCGTAGCACGTCGGGTGGCTGTGGAACTTCACCACCCCGAGCTTCGCCTTCGAGGCGCGGAGCAGCAGCGGCTCGATGGCATCGGTACGCCAGGTGATGCGATCAGGCTCGCGGACCGGGCAGTCCGCGTACGGCACCGGGGCGACCTCCTGTAGGAGCAGGACGTTGGTGTCGGCCGCGCGGTGGCGCCCGCAGAGCGCGAACGCCACTGCTTCTTTCCCATCGCCGGGGAACAGGTGTTGCTGAAGTTGCTCGGCGTGCACGCCTGCGATGCGCAGATGGGTGGGACGGTGCTTCATGGCTTCTCGAACTCGCGCGCGAGCCAGTCATCGACGAGCACGAGGTGACTGAACAGGTCGTCCTCGCCGGGGCGCCACGGGGCAGCAGCTGTGCGATGCCGTGACCAGCGCTGGAAGAACTTCCCGTCAAGGAGCTGATCCAAGAGCGCGCCGATCGGTTTGCCGTCCTTCCTTGAGAGCGGCGGGTGGAAGTACGCCATGTCGATCTGCGCCTCCGGGTAGCTCGGAGGGATCTGCAGAGCGACCTCCACGCGCTCGACGTTGTACCCGTTGGGCACGGGACGGTCGTGGAGGAGCAGCCAGTGCCCTGCGCCTTCGGTGATGGTCTCCCACTCGAGGCCGGTCGTGACCAGGTACACGGTGTCGAACGAGGGGAGGTCGAACTGCCTGCGCATGTCAGCCCTCGGTCTGATCACGCTTCAGCGTCATGAACCGCTCAACACCCGGCTCGCGAAAATCTACGACGTCGTCGAGACCGATCGTCCTACCCTCACCGCCGTGGAGCTTCATGGTCAACTTGTACTGCTCGGGCGGCGTCTTCCCCGCTAGCGTCAAGATCTCGCGTCCGGTCATCGATGCGACCTCCACGGTGAACTTCGTCTTATCGACGCGGATAATGTACTTCTTCGCCTTGGGCGGGCGCTCCTTCCCGTTGCCCTTCTGAGCGAAGGCCTCGATCTCGATCTCAACGACTTCATCTTCGATTTCGGTGGACATGGTGGACCGCTTCCTTTCCTCGAGGGCTACTTCACGAGCTCCCGATATGACGTGAACGACGGCTTCGGCTTGAAGCGCTTGCTTTCGAGCGTGAGCTTGTCGGCATCGGCGTCCTCGATAGTGAGGAGCCCCGCCTTGATCGCGAGCACTAACACGTCGATGGTCGTGATGATGCGCCCAACTCCGACACGAGCCTCGGCCTCACGCAGGAAGCGCTTCTTCTCGTCGGAGGCGATGTACCAGCCCTCCTTCGCGGCGATCGCGATGCACGCGGCTTCGCCGCGGCCGATGTTGACGGATGAGCGAGCCTCAGCTTGAGCCCGGCAGGCGGCCGACGCTTACGCGCACGCTCGCGACCGGGCCGCCGGGACCGGGTGCTGGTCGGTCTCCGCGGCGACGGCGCGCACGGCGGCGTCCATACGCCCTGTGCTGCGAACCACGGCAGCAGTGGTTCTCTCCGGATCCCCGCGCAGCACGATCGCGCGATCGCGGACGCCGTCCCGTCCACGCGGATGCTGCGCTTCCGAGATGCGATTAGGGGATGATCCCAGCGGGGCCGCTCCTCCACGGACCGCGGGCGAGGTCGAGGTCGCCGGAGGGCGACGAGCGCAGCAAGCTCGCCCTCGCCGGAGACGAGGACCGTGCGACCGAGGATTGCGCGGGTGGTCCCCACGTCGCCGGTGGCTGGCGGAACCCGGGGCCGGTGGCGCCGGTGGTTTCGGGACTCCGTGCCCCGGTTGCTGTCGGCGGACGTGCTGCGTCGCGCGTTAGCCGACGACGTTCTCGAGGTAGGACGTCGCCGCTGTCGATCGCAATGCTGCGAACGCTGCTACACTAGCTATCTAGCTAACACCACCACACGGCCTGTAGGCTAGGGAGACCATGACGTTTTCGCTGCTGTATTCGTCAAGTGCCGATCCTCACTTTGAATACGATCTGGATATTGCAACCCTACAGACGAGGGGAGACTCGGAGAGAGCGCAAGCGCACATCACCGAGAAGGCTTGGGTCACTGCGAAAATATCCGAGTTCCTCGCTCAGGCATGCAAGGAGATTTGCGCTGCTGTTCGGCTACGGCTTCGTGCGGACCTGTGCGACGACAACTCCGAGAATTCCGACGACAATGCCACCCACAAGCGGATGACCAATCAAGAATATTATCACCATGTAGACAGACAAGAATCTTCCTGGCGAGTAGGAACCCGGATTCAGCTGCCAGCTCGCCGGCATCACCCAGACTGGAATATGGGGAGCATCAGCGATGAGATGGCACAGATCGCCATCAAGAATGTTCGCAGCCTTAGTGATCGCACTCGGTGTCCACGCGGCAGTACCTTAGCACCCTGGAGCGCCGACGTATGCACCTGACTCAGGTTGCGCCCACTACTGCACGATTCCGCCTTGACAGCTCGGTCATCACCTGATCTTCTCAGGCCATTCTTAACGAGGACTCGAATGACCAATTTTCAGAATGACATGAACCACGCGGTACAGGGCTTCGTCGCCCAGATCACCGAGCTTGCAAGGCGAGCGGCGCTCGACACGCTCGAGTCGGCCTTCGGTGGCAAGGCCGGCCGCGCTAGTAGTGCTCCAGCTGTCGCCGTCATGGCTTTCCCCGGGGTAGCTCGCGCGGGCCGCCCTCGTGGTGGCCGCGGCGCCAAGCGCACCCCTGCGGATCTCGAGGCGCTGTCAACGAAGTTTGCCTCGTTCGTGAAGGCACACCCGGGGCTGCGCATCGAACAGATCAACAAGGAGCTGGGGACGACGACCAAGGATCTTGCGCTGCCGATCCGCAAGCTGATCGCCGAAGCGGCGATCACTGCCAAAGGCAAGAAGCGGTCGACGACGTACTTCCCGGGTAGGAAAGCCAAGTTCTGATCGACACCGAAACGAGACGCCCAACTGCAGCATCGTCGCTTACAGGAGGCCGAGGCTGCCGGGATCGGTTGCCCGTGCACAGCATGCCGCCCACGCGCTTGTCTTCGTCGCACCGGGCTCCTACGGTGGGTTCAAGGATGATTTCGAACCCGCATGACTTGTTGTTCAAAGGGGTGCTCAGCCAGCCCGAGCACGCTCGTGGCATGTTGTGCGCCATCGCGCCAGCGATGTTGGTCGAGGCACTCGACTGGTCGACGCTCACGCTCCAGCCGGGTAGCTTCGTCGATGCAGCCCTGATTCCGCAGCACACGGACCTCTTGTACTCGGCGAGATGGCGCGACGGCGGTGAGGCGCTCGTATACCTGTTGTTTGAACATCAATCTACGCCTCCCACCGACGGCCTCATGGCCGAGCGCCTCCTGCGCTACCAGGGCCGGATCTGGGATCGCTGGCGCCTCGATCATCCGAGGGCGAAGAAGCTTCCCATGATCCTGCCGATCGTGATGTACCACGGCAAGACGCCGTGGCCGGAGCCCCTGTCGTTCGACGCCCTACTCGACGTGCCTGCCGGCCTGCGGCCCGCGGTCGAACCGTACCTGGTTCGGTTCGAGTACGTGCTCCATGATCTGTCGGAAGTTTCTGACGAGGAGTTACGCGGAGGTGCGATGCGGACCGCCCTGGCCAAGCTGGTCGCGATGTGTTTCAAGCACGCGCGGACCCGCGCGGACTTCCTTCAGATCTTGGGCCGCTGGATGGACGTCGTGCGCGAGGTGCTCCGGGCCCCGCACGGGCTGGAGGCGCTGGCGCAGGTGATGCGCTATATTCTCGAAGTCAACGAGCACGTCGAACCCGAGGAGCTACAGGGGCTGCTAGAACGCCATCTCGGACCCGAAGCCAAGGACGCTATCATGACCGCCGGACAACGACTCATCGAACAAGGACGCCAGCAGGGCATCGAACAGGGGCGTCAGCAGGGCATCCAAGGTATGCTCCTGCGCCAGTTGCGGCAACGTTTCGGCGATGCCGTGAATGCGCAAGTCGAGCAACGCATCGCGACCGCATCGCTCGAGCAAGTCGAAGCGTGGACCGGGCGCGTGCTGTCGGCCGCCACGCTCCCCGAGGTAATCGGCGACTGAACCTGGGCTGTCAAGCGCGGGGACAGCGCCACCGCCGCCCGCGTCCTTGGCCCTGCATTGTCACTCCGTCGAGGACGGCTGCGAGGATCGGCGCGCTCTACACCGGCGTCGTCAGGCCGGTCCGGATCATCTCGTCGACGAGGGACCTGGCGAGCTCCTCGTCGGTGTCGCCCTGGACGGCGAGCTCGACGCCCTCGAACTTGAGGGCGTTGGCGGCGACCCACTCGACGTACTTCCGCACCGTGAAGTCCGCGACGCCGAAAGCGATGTCCTGCATCGCGCGGACGATCTGCAGCGGCGAGCCCTGGAACACGCGGTCGTCTCTCATCATGATCTTCATCGGACGGACTCCTTCCGGCGCGCTCGCCAGCTACCCGAGGCGATGACCGGGTGACCTGCGACCTGCTCGGGGGTCAGGAGGTAGGTCTCGGCGCTGGTGCCGTCCACGAGGACGATGCTCTCGCGCCGGTAGAAGTCGGGGGTGCCTTCGAGGCGGTCGAGGGCGGCGAGCGTGGCCTCGTCGACCGCGTAGACCTCGCCGACGATCGCGTGCTCGCCCCCGGCGACGAGGCCGGGGTACGCGCCGAGGTCGTGCAACTGGAACGCGGGCTGGGTCCGGGCCTTGCCAATGAGCCGTGCGCCGACCAGGTGCTGGTGGTTGCGCTCGCCGAACAGGAGCGTGCCGTAGACGAAGACGAGGGTGCGCGCCTCAAACTCGCGCTGCCGCGCGCCACGTTGGGCGTTGCGCGCGGTCACGACGCCACCCCCACCGCGATCGCGAGCGGCTCGAGGTCGAAGCCTAGGCGGTCGTACGCGTGCAAGAGCACCCGGAAGTACCCCGGCTGGGGGAGCCACGGCTCGAAGGTGTCGGCCGGCTGCCGGTAGACCTGGGCGCGCCGACGCCGGCCGCGCTCGTCGGTCACGAGCTTCGCGATGCGCTCGTACGCGAACGGGAAGCCCTCGTGCCGATCGAGCGCGCGCAGGTCCGGCGAGGTGATCCGGTAGAGGAGCCCTTCGACGCGGGCGCCGGGTTCCGGCACGACGCTCGCGACGGCGCCGCCCCAGCGCTGGCTACAGCCGCCGAACGCGAGCGCATGGTCGGGCAGCACCGCGCGCGCCTCGATCCGCGCGCTGGCGCAGCGCGAGCGCATCTGTTGGTCATCGAGGTTCGAGCCGTACGCGAAAACAAACACGTGTCGCATCTTGTCATCTCCCCGCGGGCCGGGCGCCCGCTGTGGTGTCGGTTGCAATCGGTGGGGCCGATCTCGGGAACCGAGTCGGTGGGCCGCCGCAGGCCGGCCGTAGTGCCTGCTCATGCGGCGGCTCGGAGGGGCTCGTCGTTGGTGCTGGCCGTGTGGGTAGGCGCTGGGGGCGTGCGATCGCGGCGTTCGCGCTTCCAGGCGGCCGAGCCGGCGAGCCGCTTGGTGAGGTGGAGGCGCGCGGTCTTGAACTCGTCGCCGATCAGGCCGAGCCGGAGGAGGACCACTCGAAAATCGTACTTGGCGGTCGCCGGATCGAAGTCCCGGCGCTTACTCGAGGCGGCCTTCGAGCTGAGCGCATTGGCGGCGAGCGCGAGCACCAGCTGGATGTAGGCTTTCACCTCCCCGGCGTGGAGCGTGCCGTTGAAGAGGCGGAACTCGATGGTGCCGCGGAAGAAGAGGCTGTTGAGGTTGAGGCCGTGATAGCGACTCTGATGATAGCGGCTTGGCGAGCTCGCCAGACCGCTGCTACTGTGCTCGCCGGCAGCTCGCGGTCGCCCGGACCCCGCCGCCGCCCGGCCGCCCCCGGCCGCCGCGACCGCCGGGCGCTCGACCAGGTCGGCGCCGGCGACGCCCCGCCGCCGCCGCCGCTCGCTGCCGCCCGGCCGGGTCCGCCCCCGCCGCGATCGCCGAGCGCTCGACCAAGTCAACGTCGGCGACGCGCCCGCAGCGCGAGCAGGTCGCCAGACGAGTCAACCGTGTGCCTGCTCAATCTCTCTCTCGGCACCGGGCCCGCGTTCGGCAGCCGCTCGTTGCACGTGCTCGCGTGCCGGCACCTGAGCGACGGCGTTACAGCACCGTGCGTGGGAAGCCGATCGACGGCACTGGCACAATATTGCGCTGCTTGACGGTGAACGTCGAGCCCGGCAGGTGCGTCACCTTGACCACCGGGAATCGCAGTTTCTCGAACGTCAGCGTCGCTTGCGAGTTGAACACCTGCTTGACCAGGTTATCAGGTTGCCCCACCGCCTGCGCGAGTTCGTGGATGAGCGCGTTCTCGACCTGCTTGTTGAAGTCGACCATCACGTTGTCGATGCCGGGCTGGATGTACTCCTTGCGGATCGACTCGTCGCTCTCGCAGATCTCGGTGATGAAGTCCGGGCCGGGACGATCGATGTCAAGGTTGACGATGGTCGAGTCGAGGAACGTGTGGAGGTTGCTCGACGCGGTTGGACGCAACGCGAGGTCGAACTTGACCGTAGAGCCATCGCGTTCGAGCCGGATGTGCACGCCGCTGTCGACGATGAACCCGCTCAACGTCTGGGCGCCGATTTTCTTGCGCGCGGGGGCGATCTGCTTGTCGACCATCTCCTGCGTGATGCCGTCATTGTCACCCAGCGTTGGCGAGAAGCAGAAGAGGTTGTGATTCTGCTGGTTGTCGAGCTTGGCGAGCGCGAACGGCGCCGAGCGATAGATCCAGCGCGGCATTGGCAGCGGTAGGGGCCCGATGTGGGCTATATTCAAACCGTTGAACGCTGAGACGTGCAGGTTCTTGATCATGGTCGGCGCGATCGCGCCGAACGACTCGGGAATCTTGATGTCGAACGAGCCGTCGGTGCCGGTGGTTGCGTCGAAGCTCGGAGCCTTAAAGAACGGCTCGAGACCCGGGACCAGCGTCGTATCGACGAGGACGCTCGCGCCGACGATCGGCTTGAAACTCGTCGGATCGGGCTGGCTCGGGTTCTTGAGGAACTTCGCGATATTCGTGATGCGGTGCAGCTTGCCTTTTAGATGATGCATATGATCTCCCCTTCAACGGTTTAGGCGCGACCCTACACGTTGGTCGCCGCGCGATGGCACTGGGCCGCGGCGAGACATCGTCGGCGAGCCGGGCGCTGTGGCCGGTGAGCAAGGCCGTGCCCAGAAGATCGACATCTAAGAGCCACCACATGTTTACATAAATGTCTCTCGAGCTAGAATATCATCAACGATAATAGATGAGTGCTGAAGCTCGATGACCAAACCATCAGCGTGTCGTATGTCTGAGCGATGGTTGCCAAGCACTACCTCACGGCACTCAGGGTTGGCCCGCAGTTTCCATCCGCGATGCCACTCGGTTTCCGATTCGCCCCACGGATCACAATCTACAGCGCGGTGACTCCAGTGATGACGAAGGATGGTACCGCACTTGGGTATGACAGGATTACCACAGAGCTCGCATGTACCCAGCGCATCCCGGCTAGGCTCAATGCGTCGGCCATTTTGATCGAGAGCGTAGAGCATCACATAGAAGAATACCGCGAACGGACGACGAACGGCGATGCTTGTGCTCCGGAGTCCACGAGCCGAGCGCGCCCTATGCCCCCTCGGAGGAGATGGTGCGCGCCGCGCGGCGCGGTTTAGCGGAACCACGCGATCGCCGACCGGTCGCGGGCAGCTTCGGTCGCAACAACAGCCGCAACGCTGCAGTCGAGGCGGCCCGCCTGTCCCACGCCGCCGGGCGCTCGGTACTGGTCTCATGGTCGCATGCTAACGAGCTCCGTGCCGTGCCGCGTCGGCCTCGGCTGTCCGGCGCGGCGGCGGGCCGAGCTCGCGTTCAACCAGGGTCGCCGCCAGCGCCGCGACTGCCCCGGCAGCGGGTAGCACAGGATCACGACCGTGCGACCATCCGGCGCATCCTGCGGTCGTCACTTGGCGGCCGCTGGTGACCGCCGCCATTGGCCGGTAGATCCACTGGATCCAATCCAGCAGAAGCTGGACCCACTGGATCCAATCCAGCGAAGAGATCCGCACGGATGGGTTACACCCGACTGGGATCCCGGGGGGGTAGCGCTGGATCGATGGCACCGTAGAGCAGATCACCAACATGATGTACACGTGCAGTCTGGGTGTAAAGAGGGGATTACCCAGATGGGTTGAGGTGTCGCAATGCCTGATCCGCCAGGAGTTCAAAACATTAGAACCACACCTTTTGCAGTTGAGATCATTACGTTTCGTGACTTCTAACCTAGCGAAATCATTGGCTGAACGCCGAGTCATGCCGCAGAACTCGGCTGCGGATCCTCCCCGCGTCAGTTGCGTCATCGATCACCTCGACGATCGAGATCGTGACGCTGGCCCGCTCGGGCCAGCGCTCGATCCGCGGGAGACTCCGGCCTGGGTTGGCGAGATCGACCTTTTCGTACCGCGGAGATCAGGTTCGGCCGGATCTACGCGGGAGTGGCGAGCGGCAAACATGTTGCTTCCAGTCCGCCCGAAGGGTGGCGAGTCGCAGGCAATTGCTCTATGCTCTCATGGTTTGAGTGAAACGGTGCCCGAAGTTGGGTTCCGCTTGGTGAAGGAGGTCCGATCGATGGAAATGAGAGTACCCTAGGATTAAGCGCCATATGTTGCGTTTCTTGATGTTGATTGTTCATTAATCCATTGGTGACGTCTTGATTTTTTCGACAAAAAATGCCTTCATCGCAACTTCCTCGATTCCCGCTGAGGTCAATTTCGTGACTGTGCTGGCGGTGATCGCGCCGCTCTATCCTGCCGCCGATTACCGCACTTCGGCCGCGCTCACATATCAGCGCGGCGCGGCCTTGCCCACCGGCGACTATGGCGAGGTGCAGGTCGATGGCGTTTATTGGACGCCAATCTATGAGCGCGCCCCGCTGAATGCGGCGCAGTTCGGCGTCATCGGCGACGGTGCGGTGGATGGCGCGACCGGGACGGTCACCGGCACTGACAACGCGCCGATGTTGCAGGCGGCGATCGATTACGCTCTGCAGCATGGTCTCAACACCGTGAAGATCCCCGACGGGGCCTATCGCCTCGACGAGACGATTCACCTCGGGTACACCTCCTTCAACTCGCTGGCGCTCATCGGCAGCGCCACGCGCGCCTATACTGCAAGCCTAGCCGGCGTGCGACTCCTTCCCACCAAGACCGACCGGCCGTGCATCAATGTCCAGGGCGCACGGTTCACTCGCATTTCTGGCATCTCGATCACGGGCCAGAACAGGGTCTGGGCACAGCATCAACGGTGGTGGGTCAACTCGCTGTCGCCGAACGAGACCGACTGGCTCGATCCGGGGCTAGTCCCTCCGAGCATCAGCCCTGGCGGCCTGCAGCAGCACGCACCCTATGCTGCGATCACCATCGATGCCTTTTCCGACCCGAAGCCGATCGATCATTATCCGTCTGTGAATTATCCGGCCTGGCTCGGCACAGGAATCGCGCAGTACAATAAGCCCTATTCGAGCGAGATTAACATCGACCAGGTTGACATCTTGGGCTTTGCCGTCGGGGTGTGCTTGAAGCCGAACGGCGACTACAATGGCGACTTCCTGCGCGTCAGGACCAGTTCGTTCGAAAGTTGCGTCTATGCCATCGCGGTCTGTCACCCCCAGAGTCGAAATGTCCATATCGAGGACGTGACCTACGTCGGCTGTCACACCTTCCTGACCAACAGCCGGTTTGGGCTACAGGCCGGCAAGCTCGGTGGCCCGATCACCAATGTATCGGGTGGCGCCAGTTACCAAACGTTGTCGTTGCTCGCCGGCGGCTACACCGGCCCAGTTGTGCTAGCGAACTGCTACTTTGAAAACCAGGTACGCATCGGCGCCGTCGGCCGGGGAGTGGTGCGCTCCTTCAATGATTCGATCACCTTCGACGCTTGCCAGTTCGACCTCAGCGAAAGCCTGCATGGACAGATCGCTCGTGCCGCGCTCGACACCGATGCCAACCAGCATGTTACGTTCCGCAACACCTCGATCCGCAACACCTCGCGGATCGGCAATCTGGTGTGGGGCGGAGCGAGCGTGTCGATCGAGGGGGGCATGTTCGTGAGCAACAGCAGCTATCTTCTCAGCACGACCGACAAGGCCGCACATACCGCTGCGCTAAACTACACTGGCGGCATACTTCTCGGCTCAAACGACGTCCTGGCACCGGTTCTCAACCTGCAGTTCCCGCTCGACTGGCACGGGGTCACGCGCGGTGTCTATGTTGATCCGAAGACCTACGCGGTCAGCTCCCAGGGCCTTTGCGCCGATGTGCAGTTCGGGTCGAAGGACCGGGCCCCGCTGACCCAGGCTTCAATCGGCTTTCTCGATACTCAGGCCAAGCGCTGGCGCTTTGCGATGAAGCCAAACAACTGGCTCGTGTCGATGACGAATCCGGCTCAGGTAACAGTCTCGCCGGCGTTCTCAGCCGACGTGATGACCTTCACTTACTCGGCTGTGTATCAGACGACCCACCAGCCGCTTGCCCTCGGCGACATTCTCTATCACCAGCCGTCGGGGACAATCTTCGTCGTCACCACGATCGGGGCGCCCATCGGGGGTGGCGATTATCCAATTGCTGCTGTGCAGACGAACAACATGACGGTGAACCCGTCGACTGGCGTGTTCATCTCGAACGGCCTCACCGATCTGGCGCTGAGCGGCTACTGCATCATCATTCAGACCCAGGTGGTGATTCCGCGCCAGGTGGTCTACGGCGATTTTACCTCGGGCAGCGGCAACGTCACCAACGTGCATCGCGGCGACGGCTATGCCAACGACCTCGCGACGTGGCTCGCGGCCAACGACCAGCTGTTCGGCTACACCTACAACGATGCGTCGCTTGGATGGCCGATGGCGAAACTGGCGAAGATCAATGCGGTGACGCCGGGTACGTACCCAATTACAGGATCGATCGTGCTTTCGGCCAACGCGGTGCAGACCGGGCGGGCGCCGGTCTTTCCAATCCCAATCCGCTAGTCCCTAACCAAGCGCTAGCCGAGTCTAGCCGAGTCTAAAGGCCTGGCTGAGAGGCCGGATCGCGGGCCTTGATCCCGCAGCAGGTGTACACGAGCGGGTGGGCACGCAGCGTTAGCCAGGATCATCGTCGGAGGCTACAAAATGTCGGTGGCGAGCATGTTCTGTGACCAAGCGGCGAGCGCTGCGGGTTGAGGGCTGCTATTTGCGCGGCCACCAGGACGTGGAGGCTTTCAGGTGAAAGAGAACATACGGCGACAGCTCGCAGCGGAGGCGTGGAAGATTGAAGCACGCCTTGCCAAGGCAGAGGGAGGACAAGCACCTCGCAGGGATGGCCCCGAGTTCAGCGTGGACACGGTCCACTACGAAATGGCCAAGCGCAATCACGCCATTACGTGTGGTGGCATCGGCGCCATCCATCGCCTCGCGAACAAGATCGGCCTCGTGGCGGCACTCAATACGCGCCTGCAAATCCTCCGACGGTGGCGCCCGTACAGCGAAGCGGACCACATCCTCAACATCGCGTATAATGTGATGTGTGGCGGGTACGTGCTCGATGACATCGAGCTGCGTCGTAACGACGTCGCATTTCTCGATGCGCTCGGCACCCGGAGCATCCCGGATCCGACGACTGCGGGCGACTTCTGTCGGCGGTTCCAGCCCGATCACACGCAACTCCTGATGGATATCATCAACGACGTTCGTGTCCAAATCTGGAAGCAACAGGCACCTGCGTTTTTCGAAGATGCTGCGCGCATCGACGCGGACGGCACGCTCGTAGCGACAACCGGCGAGTGCAAAAAGAGGGCATGGACCTGTCGTACAACGGCGTCTGGGGGTACCATCCGCTGGTCGTCTCGTTGGCGAACACAGGTGAGCCGCTCTTCATCGTCAATCGCTCGGGAAATCGTCTCTCCAGCGAGGGTGCCCCAGAGTGCTGAGCGACAATTAGATCTCCCCAGCGGCGACAACTACATCGCCCCATCCGGAGCGGCGTAGCCAGCGGGTCAGAGGGCCGTGGTTCTCCCCGACGCGGAGGACGGCACCGTGCGACCAGTGAGCGACGCGCAAGTGAGGAAGCTGATGGAGGAAATGAGCAAGCATGGAGAGATCGGCCGGGCCGCGATGAAGGCCGGCATGGACCGCAAGACCGCGCGCAAGTACGTCGCGGCGGGCACGCCGCCGTCCACGATGGTCAAGCCGCGGGACTGGCGGACCCGACCCGATCCGTTCGAGGAGCACTGGCCGGAGATCGAGGCGAAGCTACGCGAGACGCCCGAGCTCGAGGCCAAGACGGTGTTCGAGTGGCTGCAGGGCCAGCACCCGGGACAGTACGAGGACGGGCAGCTGCGCACGCTGCAGCGGCACGTCAAGCGCTGGCGCGCCGCGCATGGGCCGGAGCGCGAGATCGTCCTGGGGCAGCAGCATCGCCCCGGCGAGGCCGCGCAGACCGACTTCACCCACGCGACGGAGCTAGCGGTCACGATCGCCGGGCGGGTGTTCGCGCACCTGTTGTGCGTGTTCGTGCTGCCGTACTCGAACTGGGAGTGGGTGACGATCTGCCTATCGGAGTCGATGATGGCGCTGCGCAAGGGCGTGCAGCGGGCGGTGTTTCACCTCGGCCGCGTGCCGCACTTCCACCAGACCGACGGCTCGACGGCGGCGACCCATCGCATCCCCGCCGGGCAGGCGGGGCACATCGAGGGCAGCAAGCGGCCGTTCAACGTCGAGTACCTGGCGCTGATGCAGCACCTGGGGATGAAGCCGCGGACGATCGCGATCGGCGCGAAGGAGCAGAACGGCGACGTGGAGTCGGCCAATGGCGCGCTCAAGCGGCGCCTGGAGCAACAGCTGCTGCTCCGCGGCAGCCGCGAGTTCGAGAGCGTCGACGCGTACCAGGCGTTCATCGACGAGGTCGTGCGCAAGGCCAACGAGCCTCGCCAGCGTCGCGTCGAGGAGGAGCTCGCCGCGATGACCGCGCTCGGCGTCGCCGCGCTCCCCGAGTACGTCGAGGAGGACGTGCACGTCT
>Ga0308175_100000377_pt1 | contig 31077 bp, 20 predicted proteins | sample PhyCR1_3_FD_203893 | JGI IMG/M metagenome (GOLD analysis project Ga0308175, IMG submission 203893) | Soil microbial communities from UC Gill Tract Community Farm, Albany, California, United States - DLSLS.C.R1 | ecosystem: Environmental > Terrestrial > Soil > Agricultural land | place: USA...
TCGAGCACGCACGGTGATTGCTCGACGAGGTCGGCGAGCTTGGCATCACGGAACACCGCCGAGGCCACGGAGTAGATGTTGTAGATTGACCTCGGCGCGAGCTTGATATTCGGATCGGTCCGCAACCTGTGGAACATGTCCACCAGGTGGCGCGCACGTACGTCGGCGATCAGCAGATCTCCGATGTAAGGCAGCACGTGGCGATTGAGTCGGCCCTCGTCGCCTTCCAATCCAGACCGCGTTCACCGAACGCGGCAATGACCGTCACCTTCGTCGCCTTGGGGCACGTTGACCCGGCCGACCAGCATCGCGCAGAGCTTCACCTCGGCCCGCGCGGCCCGGTGCTCGGCCCGCTCCGATCTAATGCAATGTTTCTAAGGAAATCCGGAATATTCGTTCCCCTCAGGGGAAGAATTGCGACCAGACATCGTAAACTGTCAGAGCTGAGTTCACTTGTTCCCGGAAGGCCGGGAGAGGGGGGGGAAATGAAGGCATCGCGACATTCGGGCGCCGACCGCACGGCCGGCGAGCAATCCGGCGGTCATCGCAGCACGCCGGGGAAGGCCACGTTGACCCAGAACCTCCCTGCGGCGGGTGAGCAGGGCGTCGTTCGACCGAGAGGCAGCGCCTGGGCGCGCGGCGGCGAGGATGGAGGAGGAGGAGCGCCGGCCGGCGACGGCGTCGCGAACGAGGGCGCGCACGAGGAGCTCGAGAGCTCGGGCCAGCAGCTCGAGGGCGCAGTGCGCGCGAAAGTGGAGCAACGTTTCGGCACGAACCTCTCCCATGTGCGCGTCCACACCGACACGCGCGCCGGGGCGATGGTCGTCCAGCGCGGCGCGCGCGCGTTCACCTACAAGAACCACATCGCGTTCGCGCCAGGCGCGTACGATCCGTCGTCGCCCGAGGGCGAGGCGCTGATCGCCCACGAGCTCACCCACGTGCTGCAGACCGGCGCGACCAGCGCTCGCGCTAAGGTGCCCGGCGCGAGCGACGCTGGCGGCCCGCATGAGGTCGAGGCCGATCGCAACGCGCAGCGCGCTCACAAGGCGGCGACCGCCCCGGCCGGCAAGGACGCCGCGCCCGCAGGGAATGGCGGGGAGCATGGCAAGGACGCGCCACTCTACGAATCCAGCCAGCACGCCGATCCCGAACGCCGCCATCAGTGCGGTGGCGGCGGTGGCACCCCGACCCCGCCGCCCACGATGACGATGAGCCCGGTCACGATATCGGTGAAGCAAGCCGCGATAGCGCTCAGCCAGCGTGGCAGCGCCGAGTACAAGGTTCAGTGGTCGGTCGGCGGCGGCAAGAACGGCTGGGTGATCCAGCACGTCAAATTCCAGGGAGCGATCCAGAACGCTGGCGGTCCGGTCGCGGCGCAAAACTCCGGCCTGGAGTACTGGGAGGGCTGGCAGGTCCGCAATGGCGACGTGTTCATTGGCTCGTCAGCGAGCGCGCACCAGTCCGATACGTTCCGCACGGTCAGCGAGGACGTCAAAACCAAGGGGCAGGTCGAGATCATCGGCAAGGTCGCGTTCATCGAAGGCTACAACCTCACTGAGCCGTCGTGGGGTCATTCAGTGGCTGCGGCTGGCGCGCTGCCTACGATGACCACGGCTCCTGCGGGCTGGACCGACGGCTCCGCACAGAATCACACGCTGAGGGTGAACTATGACGACATCGCGGGTACGCCACAGACGCAGGTTGGGACGCCATGACCGGTGGATCGCGCTTGCCGTCGCGCTTGCAACCGCGTGCGGGCGAGCCGCGCCGAACGCGCCGGGCGCCGACGACTATGCGGGCACCACGGCACGCCCGGGAGGTCACAAGGCGATGACCGAGGACGATGCGCTCTCGGCCCTGCGCGCGATGCCTGCATGGGCCGAGATCGACGATATGAAGTCGGCGAACGTGCAGCGCATCGAGAGCGCGGTCGCCCAGATTGCCACGCTCGACGACGCCGCGCTTCGCCGGGTGGTGGCACGCTACATCGACGAGGAGCGCAAGGCGCACGGCGAGCTCGGCGTCCCCGCGGCGAGCCGGCTCTACGTGCTGGTGCGCTTCGTGTACGCGGCCCCGGCGCGCGCCCCCGGCGGCGTGGCGCGGTTCGGAGCATTCCATGGTATCCCGACCGGGAACGGCTGGGTCGACGAGCAGTGGCCGTGGTCCGAGGAGTCCGGGCGGCTGAAGCTGACCTCGCGGTTCGGCGGTTACTTCGGCGACGAGTACCTGGCGCTCGACGAGATCGATGCGTTCCGCACGCGCTACGGCCGGCGCAAGTCATCGTGATGTCTGGCGATGATGCGCCGAGCCGCCGCGACGTGGAGCTCGGCTTCATGGTCACCCACAACCACGCGACCGAGCAGCTTGAGCAGCTGGGCCGGCTGGCCGCCCACGTCTACGCACTGACTGAGCTCCTGGTCCGCGACGCCGTAGTGGACCCTGATGAACTCGAAGATCGCCGCGGCGCGACCTACGAGGCGATGCACGTTCGCGACCCGCTGCACTGGCTGATCGCGCGGGTTCACCACCTTACCCACGACAAGTACGATCCAGAGCGCACAGTGTCGATCGATTGCGCGAGCCGGCTGCCGCTGTGTCGCGCCGCGTGCTGCCGGCTCGGCTTCTACCTTAGCAACCAGGACCTCGAGGAGGGGGTGGTGCGCTGGGACCTCGCCCGCCCGTACCACGTCAAGCAGGGCACCGACGGCTACTGCGTGCACTGCTCGGCCGATCACCGCTGCGATGTGTGGGCGCAGCGCCCCGGGCCATGCCGCGCCTACGACTGCCGTGGCGACGCCCGGATCTGGGTCGATTTCGCCGCGCGGATCCCCAACCCCGCGATCGCCGACGAGCCCGACAAGGTCCCGTGACCGCCGGGCTCGAGTCCCTCGCGCCGGTGCTGGCCGAGATCCGCCGCCATGCGGTGGCGAGCGCGCCGCCAGAGTGGCCCTCCCTCGCCGCGGTGATCGACAGCGTGCTAGCCGATCCGCTACCGCCGCACATGGCGCTGCCGCTCATGGCGACGCACGCGGCTGGTGCCTCGCTCGATCGCGGCGTACCGTTCGCCGTGGCGTGGGCACTGATCACCGCGGCGGTGCGGGCGATCGACGACTGCTGCGACGACGATGATCCGCGTGCACTGCACCACGCGGTCGGCTTCGGCCGAGCGATCAACTACGCGAGTGCGCTGCTCCAGCTGTCCACGCTCGTGCTCCACGCGATCCCGGCCGAGCTCGGGCGCGACGACCTAGTCGCAGAGTACGCGGCGGCCTCGCTTCAGCTCGCAGTCGGGCAGGATCGCGATCTCGTGGGCGGGGTGGCGGACCGCGATCACTACATGCGGATCGTCCAGGACAAGACCTGTGCCGGCTATGTGTTCGCCGCGTTCGGCGGCGCGCGGATCGCGGGTGCGCCGCCCGCGGTGATCGAGGCGTGCCGCAAGGCGGGATACCACATCGGCATGGTGCTGCAGCTGCTCGACGACCTCGAGTCCGCGCGGATGGAGCGCGGGGACCTGGCGCAGGGCAAGCGCACGTTCCCCGTCTGGCAGGGGTTGGCGCGCACCGATCACATTGCGAGCCACGAGCTGCGCGCCCTCATGTTCGATGCTCAACCGGCACGGCACGCCGCCCGGATCCGCGCGCTACTCGACGAACTCGATGCGCCGCGCGCCGTGCTCGCCGAGGCCGAACGCGAGCGCCGGCTGGCCCTCGCGGCGCTCGCGCGCTGCCCGGGCGGCAACTCGCTGCTCGCGGCGTACTTCGACGCGATCTTCGCCGACACCGCGGAGCTGCTTGTGCCGCGGGCGGCGGCGCGGCGCGGTGGCGTGCCGTTCCTGCAGCTCGGCGCGCCGAGGCGGCCGTAGCGGACTGCGGCAGCCGGTAAAGACCGAGCGGGTAGCGGGGAGGGGCTCCCCACCATTTAGCGAGCAGTTTTGCGGAGATTATCCGCGTGGTGACGATTGCGAAGGCTGGTCGGGCGATCGCTACGGTTATTACTTCGACGTCGCGCGCTGGCGCGCGCTGTTCACCGCGGCGAGCTTCGTCGAGATCAATTGCTACTACCGTCCCGCGGATCGTCCACGCCACGAACAGCCGTGGCTCGCGATGACCTGGCGCAAGCCCTGAGCAGCCGCTGGCCAGTCACGGTGTGGGAGTTCGGGGGCGGGCGCGCGGTGGCCACGCTTGAAGGTCACGCCGCCGGAGTAAGTGCGTGCGCAGTGACGCCGGATGGTCGGCACGTGGTCTCGGTGTCGAGGGACAAGACACTCAACGTCTGGAACCTCGCGACATACACCTGCCGCATCAGCCATCGCGGCGATGCCCGGTACTGCGCCGTCGCCGCCAGCGCGACCACCGTCATTGCCGGCGATGCGGCCGGTGACGTCTGGTTCCTGGATTGGCCGTGGACGCATCGCCAGGGACTCCTTCGCGACGGCGATGATCACGCCCCACAACGCAGACCTTCTCGGGAGACCGAGCCCGCTTCTCAGAGAGTCCCCATGAAGCACACCATCTTGTTCCTCGCCGCCAATCCACTCGGTACCGATCGGCTGGGCCTCGACCGCGAAGCGCGCGCCATCCAGGTCGAGCTGGAGCGCAGTGGCTTCCGCGACAGCTTCGAGCTGGTAACCCGGTGGGCGGCGGAGCCGCTCGACCTGCTGCGCGAGCTACGCAAGCTCAAGCCCACGGTCGTCCACTTCAGCGGCCACGGCAGCTCGGGCGTCGCTGGCGCGCGCGACCCCGCCACGGGGCCACACCGGGATGTCGTCGCCGAGCACAGCGCGATCGACGGTGCGGCGCAACACGGTCTGTTCTTTCAGGGGGCCGATGGCCGCCCGCAGCTCGTCTCGGCCGAGGCGCTCGAGACGGCGTTCGACGCAGCCGGTTCCTCGGTCACGCTGGTGGTCCTCAGTGCCTGCTACAGCGAGTCGCAGGCCGCGGCGCTGCTCACGCGCGTCGATTGCGTCGTCGGCATGCGCGGCTCGATCCTCGACGACGCAGCGCGCAGCTTCGCGATCGGCTTCTACGGCGGGCTCGGGGAGCGCGAGTCGATCGTCGCCGCCTACAAGCAAGGCTGCGCCGCGATCAGCCTGGAGGGTCTGCCCGACGCGGGTCGCCCACAACTCAGGGTTCGCCCCGGCGTCGACGCCGCGAAGCTCGTCCTGGCATCGGCCGAGCAGGCGAGCCGAGCGGATGCTGGTGCCGCGGCCACGCCCCAGCCAGGCCAGGCCAGCACGGACCGTGGCTCTGCATCGAGGGTGGACATCGGCATTCTCACGATCCGCGACGATGAGTTCCGCGCCGTGTTGGCCGCATTTCCGGACCGGGCGGGCACCCATAAGGGCGCGAGCCGTGAGTACACGGTGTGCCACGCCGACGCGGGTGACGGCAAGCGCTACCGCATCGCGGTGTCGCGCTTGATCGAGCAGGGCAAGGCGAAGCCCAGGATGCCGCACGAGACCTCATCGAGGATCTGGCGCCCAGGCTGGTGCTCGTGGTCGGAATCGCCTGCGCGCCTCCGTCGGAGGACGTCAAGCTCGGCGACGTGGTCGTCTCCACGCGCATCCACGATTTCACGGTCGAAGCACGCAAGGCCGGTGAGGAGCCGGCGTACTCCGTGACGGGTGGCCCCATCGACAAGGCACTGGCAGCCTTCGTGGCCAACCTCGCGGCGCGCGAGCACGAGCTGGGGCGCTGGACGGCCGACCTCCCGCCGCCGCCGCCGGTCGCGTGGGAGTCGGAGGGGCAGCTCTACGGACCGCCGGACTGGCAACGCGCGCTGCGAGACAAGCTCGCGTACCACCATGGCGCGAGGGCGTCCCCCGGTGCGCCGGCCTATTCCACCGGCCCTGTCGCCGCCAGCGACCGCCTGGTGAAGGACCCCGAGCTGCTCATCCCCTGGCTACGGACCGCGCGCGATCTGCGGGCGCTCGAGATGGAATCCGCCGGGGTGTATCGCGCCGTGCGGGGGCGCTGCCCGATGCTCGCGATCCGCGGGATCAGTGACATCGTCGGGCTGAAGCGATCCGACGCCTGGACGAAGTACGCGTGCGCGTCGGCCGCGGCGTTCGCGCGGGCGTTTCTGCGCACGCGGCCGGTCGGGGACCCTTTGTAGCCCCGGCGTCACCGCCGAAACCGGCGGGGCTGATCGACTTCACGCAAGCGGAGGGCGGCGGCGAGCGATGTTTGCTATGAGTGAGCGGACGGCTGCACGCCGCTGGAGAAAACTGGTGGATCAGCGCAAACATCTGGTCAGGTAAAGGAATCCATGCCCACGATCGATCGACAGGCGATCATTGAAACCCTGTCTCGCCTGGTCACCCCAGGCATCAAGCTGACCGCGCTCGCCGACGAGCTCGGCGCGCACAAACACGAATACGCCAACCTGCGCGAGCTGATCCTCGACCTCGTCGACGACGGCACCGTGATCGTCCTGTCGGGGGGCGCGTTCGCGCTCGCGCCTTCGGGCCGGCCCGGCGATCCGGCGGCCAAGCCGATCCCGGCGGCCAAGCCGGAGCCGGCGAAGAGCAAGAAGCCGCCGGCGGCCAAGCCGGCCAAGCCGGGGACGCCCGGATCGCCCCGAACGCCCCGGACCCCGTGGACCGCCGAGCCCGTGCCCGCCGCACGCGGGGCGCTGCCCCGGTCGACCGCGCGGCCGACCGGCAAGGTCACCCCCCGGCCCGTCGTCACGAGACCCGCGCACGAGGAATACGATCCCGAGACCGGCGAGGTTCGCCCGATCAGCGGCGCGACCAGCCCCGACGCCGGCGGCCCGGTGACCAGGGCCGCCGCGACCGCCGCAACCGACGATCGGATCATCGGCCGCATCACCGTGCACCCGGCGGGCTACGGCTTCGTCGCGACCGAGGCCGGCGAGACCGTGTTCGTGCCGGCGAAGTTTCGCGGCACGTCGCTCGACGGCGATCGCGTCGCGGTCGACACCTGGCCGGGGGTGCGCGGCACCGAGGGCCGGGTCAGCGAGGTCCTCGCGCGCGGCCGCGCGCGGCTCACCGGCATCCTGCGCCGGGTCGGCCGCGCCGTGTACCTCGAGCCCGACGATCCGCGGATCTCGTCGGACTACGGCCGGGTCCCCCTCGAGGACGCCCCGCTCGGCAAGGACGGCGACGCGATCGTCATCGAGATCACGCGCTACCCCGACGCCGCGCGCAAGGAGCTCGGCGGCAAGCTGCTCAAGGTGCTCGGCGATCCCGAGGATCCGCGCACCGAGATCGAGAAGATCCTCGCGTGCGCGGTGATCCCGATCGAGTTTCCCGACGAGGCCGCCGCGCAGGCCAAGCAGACGCAGCCGGAGCTCGGGCCGGCCGATCTCGCCGATCGGATCGATCTTCGCGATCGCCGGTTCGCCACGATCGATCCCGAGACCGCGCGCGACTTCGACGACGCGCTGTGCATCGAGGACGGGCCGCACGGCGGACCCCGCGTGTGGGTCGCGGTCGCCGACGTCTCGCACTACGTGCGGTGGGGCGACGCGCTCGACAAGGAGGCCGCGATCCGCGGGGTCTCGGTCTACCTGCCCGATCGCGTGATCCCGATGCTGCCGCACCAGCTGTCGGCCGGCATCTGCTCGCTGAACCCGCTGGTCGATCGCTGCGCGATGGTGGTGCGGCTCGACTACACCGACGACGCCGAGCTCGCCGACGTCGGCTACGCGGCCGCGGTGATCCGCAGCAAGGGCCGGCTCGACTATCCCGGCGTCGCGGCGGCGCTCGGGGGCGACTTCCGCGGCCGGCGCGAGGAGTATCGCCCGTGGGCGGCCGAGCTCGAGCGGCTCAACGCGCTCGCGCGGATCCTGCGCCAGAAGCGTCAGGCGCGCGGGGCCCTCGAGCTCGAGCTGTCCGAGCCCAAGGTCGTGCTCGACGCCGACGATCCGCGCCTGGTGCGCGACGTCGTGAAGGCCAAGGGAGATCCGGCGGTCAAGCAGGCCTATCAGCTGGTCGAGGAGTTCATGATCGCCGCCAACGAGGCGGTCGGGATCTTCTTTCGCCGGCGATCGGCGGCGACGGTCTGGCGCGTCCACGCGCCGCCGAAATCCGATCGGGTCGCGACCCTGGCCGAGCTGCTCGGCGCCCACGGCATCGTGGTCGACATCGAGGAGGCGGTGACGCCGCTCGGGATGAAGCACGTGCTCGACCAGATCGCCGACAAGCCGGGGGCCCAGGCGCTGTCGTTCCTCGTGCTCCGCACCTTGACCCAGGCGGTGTGGGACACCGTGCCGATCGGCCACTTCGGCCTGGCGTCGGGCGACTACCTGCACTTCACCTCGCCGATCCGGCGCTATCCGGATCTGCTGGTCCATCGCCTGCTCAAGTATCAACTACACCGCGAGGGCCACGCTTCGGGCGGTGGCTACACCACGCCGCCGCCGGCGGTCGACGGGCTGAGCAAGCTCGCCCACGCCTCCAGCGAACACGAGCGCCGCGCGATGGAGGCCGAGCGCGAGGCCGTCGCGATGTACCGCGCGTACCTGATGCGCGATCAGGTCGGCCAGCGGTTCGACGGGGTCGTGTCCGCGGTGACCAGCTTCGGCGCGTTCGTCGAGATCGAGGAGCCGTTCGTCGAGGGCCTGATCAAGCTCGACTCGCTGGGGGACGACCGGTTTTCCTACGACGAGGTCCACATGCGGCTGTCCGGAGAACGGACCGGCACGACGATCGAGCTCGGCGACCAGGTCACCGTCGAGATCAACAACGTCTCGGTCGTGCGCCGCCGCATCGACTTCACGCTGATCGCCGCGCAGACCGCCGGCCGCAAGGTCCGCAAGGCGCCCGACAAGGGCTGGAACCCCAAGCCCCTGGCCAAGGCCGGCGTCGCGCAGCGCAAGAAGGCCGGCCGCGAGGTCGACCGCGCCTCCCGCGCGCACGTCGAGCGAGGGGCGACCCCGCGGCGCGCCGCGGCCAGCTCGAGCGGCGGCAAGCTCCGCCTGGGCGTCTCGCACCGCGGCCCCCGCGACGACGCGGGCGAGGGGAAGAAGCAGCGCGACAAGCGCCGCAAGTAGCTGATCTTCATGATCAAGCCGCCCGAACGCACTGCTTGAGGTAAACTTTGCAGGTGCCCTACTTCATGACGACTCCGCTCGGGCGAAGCGTTCCGTCCAACGATTGGAAGTCGATCCAAGCAGACACGATCGTCAAGTTGCTCTTCAGCATTTCCAGGAGCCCCTTCAACCCTAACAACGATCCTGTTGAGGTAGCGGCACTCGTCCAAGCAACGGGACTCGGCTTGCTCGAAGTCAACGACTTGCTCGGCAGCTTGGAAGCGCAACGGTTGATCGAGGTCGTGAAGGATCCGCAAGGTGGGCTGCGTGCTGCGCGACTGAGTGATCAAGGGCGAGAGTGGGTCTCGTTTCAGCTGTTTCGTCCTGCCGAAGCAAGTGGATCTTCGGGTTGAGTCAACATGAGCCAGCCATGGATCGATCAAGCCGAGCGTGATCTCGATGTTGCGCGGCACCTCGCAGCAAATGCGTTCCACGAATGGGCTTGCTTCCTCGCACAGCAGAGTGCGGAGAAAGCCGTCAAAGCAGTCCGTTTATCGCTCGGGACACCGATTGAAACGATCAAGAAACACGAAATGTCGGAGCTCCTTGCGGAGATTCCAGCGCTTCACCCGCGGCCCGATCCACGGCTTGCGCAGGCAAGCGTTCTAGACTACCACGTACAGCGGTCTCGATACCCTGGTCAGCGAGGGATGGGGCCGGACGCACCCTGCAAGACCTATCAGGCCACTGACTCGGTCGGTGCGATCGTGATCGCGGAAGCCGTCCTCGCATTCTGTAAGCCATTGCATGCGCAAATTCAGACGTTCTGGGCAAGTCTGTAAGGCTGTGCCTGCTAGCAGCGGGGGCGTCAGCGGGCGGCGAGGGCCTCGAGCAGCTTCCGGCGGGTGATCGGCTTGGCGACCAGGGCACGCACGCCGAGCTCGCGGGCCCGGCGGCGGTGCTCGGGGCTGGCGCGCGAGGTGATGATCACCACCGGGGTCGTCCGGAACCGCTCGTCCTTGCGCAGCCGCGCGATCAGCTCGAAGCCGCCCAGCGCCGGCATCTCGAGATCGGTGACCACGAGATCGTAGCGCAGCTGCCTGGTCATCTGCAGCGCGCGCGCGCCGTCCTCGGCGACATCGACGATCCAGCCCTCGCTGCCGAGCATGCTCGTCATGGCCTCGCGGATCGCGCGGGAGTCGTCGACCACCAGAGCGCGGCCGGCGAGCACCACCGGCACCGAGCCGGGATCGCCGAGCGAGGTGACCGGCGCGTCGGGGTGGGTGCGGCGGACCAGCTGCGCGGGATCGAGGATCAGCTGGACCTTGCCCGAGCCGCTGATCGTCGCGGCGGCATACAGGGTGAGCGGGGCGAGCAGGGGGCCCAGCGGCTTGATGATGATCTCGCGCGCGCCGACGATCTTGTCGACCGTGCAGACCAGGCTCTTGCCGGCGAACGAGACCACGATCCCCGGCTTCTTGTCGGTGGCGGCACCGTGGCCGAGCAGCTGGTCGAGCCGGAGGACGGGGAGGACGTCGTGGCGCACGGTCGCGGTCGTCGCGTGGGGCTCGACGAGCGTGGTGTCGACCACGTGGATGTTCGGGATCGCGTAGACTTGGCCGTCGACCTTGAACAGCATCGCCAGGGCGAGCGCGGTCGACAGCGGCAACCGCAGGGTGAAGGTCGTGCCCTTGCCCGGGGTCGACGAGACCTTGACCTCGCCGCCGAGCTTCGCGATGGTCTGCCGCACGAGCCCGATGCCGACGCCGCGCCCGGCGAGCTCGTCGGCCTCGCCGCGGACCGAGATGCCGGTGTCGAGCAGCGCCGCGAGCACGTCGGCGTCGCTCGCCAGCCGCGCCCGCGCGGCGCTCCACCGGCCGGTCGCGACGAGCCGCTCGCTCAGCGCGGCGGTGTCGATGCCGCGGCCGTCGTCGCTGACCTCGAGCACGAGCGCGTTGGCGTCCTGCCGCGCGCGGATCGTGATGGTCGCGACGGGAGGCTTGCCGTGCGCGGCGCGCTCCTCGGGCGGCTCCACGCCGTGGGCGACCGCGTTGCGCAGGAGCTGCGTGATCGGATCGACGAGGTGCTCGGCGACGGCCTTGTCGAACTCGGTGGCCTCGCCGACGGTGCGCAGCTCGACGGTCACGCCGGTCGCGCGCCGCAGCGCCCGCAGCGTCCGCGCGGCGTGGGCCATGAGGCTCCGCGCCGACTCCATGCGGATCCGGGTGAGGCCGCGCTGGACCTCGCCGATCGTGCGGCGCAGGGCCTCGATCTCGTCGAGCAGCGCCGCCGTGGTCTGGCTGAGCAAGGCGGCCTGCCCGGCGAGCGCGTTCTCGGCCTCGACCAGGAGGCTCTTCGCCGGGCGGGCGGTGGTCTCGTCGACGATGGCCTCGTGGAGCGTCTGGCGGGTGCGCGCGAGATCGCGCGCCAGCGTGCGCAGCAGCTGGACCCGGCGCTCGATCCGCGTGCGATCGAACAGCAGCTCGCCGGCGCTCGACATCAGCGCGTCCACCCGCTCGGGCTCGACGTGCAGCCACGCCTTGGGCTCCGGCAGCGGCCCGGTGTCGGAGGTGGCGTCGGAGGCAGGATCGGAGGTGGAGTCGAGCACGGGCTCCGGCGGCGGCTCGACGAACGCGGGCGGCTCGGTCTCGGCCCGGCGGTTCGGCCGCGCGATGTGGTCGATCTGCGTCCGGAGCTCGGCGGCCGCCGCGTCCGCGCCCGGCTCGGTCGGGTGGTCGAGGTATTCGCGCAGCCCGTCGATCACCTCGACCATGCGGTCCGCGGTCTCCGCCTTCCACACCGAGGGGTCGCGGCCCAGCGCGGCGAGCGCGCTCTCGAGGCGATGCGACAGATCGACCATCGCGGGCAGCCCGACCGTCCCCGCGGCGCCCTTGAGCGTGTGGGTCACCCGCATCATCTCGGTCAGCGTCTCGGCGGACGGCCTGGCCGAGCCGCCCGCGAGCAGCCGCGCGGTCACGGTCTCGAGCGCGTCCTGGGCCTCGCTGCGGAACAGCTGGCGCAGCATCGCCAGCTCGTCGGCGTCGAAGTCGAACTCGCCGTCGCTCATGTCGGGTGCTCGGCCAGGGCGGTGACCAGCTCGAGCGCCCGGCGGATCAAGCGGGCGGGATCGAGCAGGACCAGCGGCCGGCCGGTCGCGTCGGTCACCGCGCCGGCGGTCTCGTACAGCGACGCGACGTGATCGACCTGATCGACGCGCAGCGCACACACGATCCCCTCGGCCTCGATCACCAGCGCGCCGTCGCCTTGCCGCGCGGGGAGGCCGGGCACGCCGTCGAGCAAGACGTTCACGTCGAGCACGGGCAAGATCGCGCCGTGCAGGTTGCACACCCCGCCGAGCGCCGGCGGCGCGGTCGGGACGTTGGTGACGAAGCCCAGGCTCACCACTTCGCGGACCCATCGCAGCTCGACGGCGTAGCGCGCGGCTCCGACCGTGAAGACGATGACGTTGCGGAGCTCGGTCACGCGGTCAGCATACCGTGCGCCGCGTCACGCCAGCGCGCGAGGATGCCCGCTCATCGGTGAGATCGGCCGCCTGGCCTGGGCTGGTTCGTATCCTGCGCCTCACGAAGGCAGGCGTCGTCGCGCTCGTCCTCGTTGCGTCGTGCAAGGCTGCGCACGCGCGAGCTGCGGTGCCTCGTGGCGCGAATAATTGCGGCCCCACGCCGATTGTCGGTGAAGATGCAGGCGTGGGTTACAAAGTGGCAAGGTTGATCGTCGCGCTGGGGCTGGTCGCGATCGGAGGGTGCGGCGACAACCTCGTGCCCGATCCGTTCATCGGGCTCGTGCGGGTATCTGGCGAAAGCCCGTTCGCGGCGAGCTGCGCCGGCATCGTACAACAGGGCCAGAACTACGCGGGACTCGAGGTCGAGCCGTCGGTCGCCGTTGATCCGACGAACGCGTCGCACCTGGTCGGCGCGTGGCAGCAGGATCGCTGGTCGAACGGCGGCTCGAACGCGATCGGGACGGCGGCATCGTTCGACGGCGGTGCGACGTGGACGCCGAGCTCGCCGCGGTTCAGCCGGTGCGCGGGCGGTGATGCCGGCAACGGCGGGAACTACGACCGCGCGTCCGATCCATGGGTCACGTTTGCCGCCGACGGGACGGTGTTCGAGAGCGCGCTCGCGTTCGATGCGACGCTGGCGCGCAACGCGATCGTGGCGAGCCGGTCGGTCGACGGTGGCCTCACGTGGAGCGATCTGACGGTGCTACGCGCCGACGACGATCCCGACGTGCTCAACGACAAGGACGCGATCACGGCCGATCCGGTGGATCCCGGCCGGGTCTACGCGGTGTGGGACCGGCTGACCGGGCAGACCCAGCCGACCAAGCCGATCGGCACCGGGCCGACCTGGTTTGCGCGCACGACCGACGGCGTGTGGGAGCCGGCGCGCCCGATCTTCGATCCAGGGATCGGCGCACAGACGATCGACAACGTGATCGCCGTCCTGCCCGACGGCACGCTGGTCGACGTGTTCGATCTGATCACCAACGAGAGCAGCACTGGTGGCGTCAACACGCTCGCGGTGCTCCGTTCGACCGACAAGGGGCTGACCTGGTCGGAGCCGATCCTGATCGGCCCGATGAAACCGGCCGGCGTGCAGGATCCGAACAACCACCTGTTCGTTCGCTCGGGCACGGCGTTCCCGGAGATCGCCGTGGATCGCGCGAGCGGCGCGATCTACATCGTCTGGGAGGGGGTGCTCCCCGGCCAGACGCTCGACGGGGTCGCGCTGGTGGTCTCGCGCGACGGCGGCCTCTCGTGGTCGGCGCCGGTGCTGGTCAACGGCGTGCCCGACGTCGCGGCGTTCACGCCGACCGTCGCGGTCGCGCCCGATGGCACGGTCGGCGTGACGTACTACGACCTGCGCGAGGCCAACCTCGCCGACGGCAGCATGTTCCGCACGGCGGCGTGGCTCGCCGTCTCGCACGACGGCGGCGGCACGTGGAGCGACGAGCCGCTCGGCGCGGCGTTCGATCTGCGGCCGGCGGCGCTGGTCAACAGCTACTTCCTCGGTGACTACCAGGGCCTGGTCACCAGCGGCGGCGTGTTCGTGCCGTTCTTCGTCGGGGCCACCCCGGGCGACCACGACCACACCGACGTGTTCGTGCGCGCGGTCGGCGATCAATAGGGGCGGGGCCTTGCCCGTCTAGCTGGCTAGCTGGCGGCTTTGCTCTCGAGCACGAGCTCGGGGCGGGCGCGGCGCTCGACGACCTCGCGGGTGACGACGCACTCCTTGACGCCGGTCAGCGAGGGAATCTCGTACATCACGTCGAGCATGACCTCCTCGACGATGGCCCGGAGGCCGCGGGCGCCGGAGTTGCGGCGGGCGGCTTCCTCGGCGATCGCGGTGAGGGCGTCCGGGCGGAAGTTGAGCTTCACGCCCTCGAGCTCGAACAGCCGGTGGTACTGCTTGGCGAGCGCGTTCTTCGGCTTCCACAGCACTTCCGTAAGTGCTTCGACATCGAGCGCGTCGCACGAGACGATCACCGGGAGGCGCCCCATGAACTCGGGGATCATGCCGAACTTGATCAGATCCTCGGTGCGCGCCTGGCGGCGCAGCGCGTCCTTGTCGTCCTCGGCGGTCGACACCTGGGCGCCGAAGCCCAGGCCGCGCTGGCCGGTGCGGCGGCGCACGATGTCTTCGAGGCCGTTGAACGCACCGCAGCAGATGAACAGGATGTCCGTCGTATCGATCTGGATCAGCTCCTGCTGCGGGCGGTTGCGGGCGCCGTCGGGAGTGATCGTCGCGGTCTTGCCCTCGAGGATCTTGAGCAGGGCCTGCTGCACGCCCTCCCCGGACACGTCGCGGGTCGGCGATGGCGTGCCACCCTTGCGGGCGATCTTGTCGATCTCGTCGATACAGATGATCCCGCGCGCGGTCTTCTCGACGTCGCCGCCGGCCGCCCGGAACAGCGCCTTGACGACGCTCTCGACGTCTTCGCCGACGTAGCCGGCCTCGGTCAGGGTTGTCGCGTCCGCGATCGCGAACGGGACGTCGAGCTTCTTGGCCAGGGTCTGGGCGAGCAGCGTCTTGCCCGAGCCGGTCGGCCCGATCAGGAGGATGTTGCCCTTCTGGAGCTCGACCTCGGTCTGCTTGCCGCGCAGGCCGATCCGCTTGTAGTGGTTGTAGACGGCGACCGAGAGGGCGCGCTTGGCGTCCTTCTGGCCGACCACGTAGCGATCGAGCTCTTCAACGATTGCCCGTGGTGGCGGGTATTTGGGCCGCTCGGACGCTTCCTCCTTGGCGAGGATGTCGTTGCAGAGAGTCACGCACTGATCGCAGATGAACACGCGGGGGCCGCTTATGAGCTTTCTCACCTCGCGCCGCTGCTTTCCGCAGAAGGAGCAGTGGAACTCTTCCATCCAGCTCCAATTCTTACATGTTTAGGGGCCAGGGCAATAGGCCGGAGCACCCTCTAAACGGGTGGGACCGTGAAGTACACCTCCGGCGTGGCTTGACCAGGTGTCAGCGAGAAAGAGATCACTTCGAGGTGCGCGTCACGGTGATCTGCGCAGAACCTGACCGTGGCGATGAACCTGGCACGGTTGCAGCTATCCTGGCGAACTCGGCTGCCGAGCTACATTCGGGCGGTTTGATCCAGGTGGGCTGGATCTCGCGGCGATCGCGCTCAGCCGCCCACCGCCGTGGTCGTCGATCCGGGGGGACGACGTCGGACGCACCCAGGAGTCGATCAAGCGGCTGCGGGACGACGACCCGCTCGTCGAGGTGCCGATCTTGATCGCGGTGACGCTGGCTCGGTGCCGGTCCTGGGCTTCTCGATCGGGTTCGCGCGACTTCGTCCTCATGCCGCTCGTTCCAGCTCGCAACGTTGGCTACAAGATGCGCGGCCAGGGTCTGGAGAGGGTGTAGAATGGACCGGTGGCGGGGCGAGCCTCGATCGTCGGCGCTGCGGCGACCCATGTAGGGAAGGTGCGCGATCACAACGAGGACGCGCACTTCCTCGACCTCGATCTCGGTGTCTTTCTGGTCTGCGATGGCATGGGGGGGCACGCCGCCGGGGAGGTCGCCAGCGCGCTCGCGATCCAGGCGATCCGGAAGGAATGGACGAGCGACGCCGTGCGCGCCGTGGCCGAGTACTGGCTCGAGCGTGGCACCCCCGAGGCCAAGAAGCAGCTGCTCGAGGTCGTCCGCGCGGGCGTGATCGCCGCGCACGGGGCGATCCTGGCGGAGGCCGCGCGCGACGAAGCCAAGAGCGGGATGGGCACGACGCTGGTCGGCGCGATCGCGGTCGGCGGCGAGCTGGTGTTCGCGCACGCCGGCGATTCGCGCGCCTACCTGGTGCGCGACGGGATCTCGATGCAGCTGACCGAGGACCACACGCTGCTCGCCCGGCTGCTCGCGGCCGGCATCGACGTCGATGTCTCCGGGGAGGGCGCGCGGTTTCGCAGCATGCTGACCAACGCGCTCGGGATCGGCGAGGAATGCAAGGTCTCGAGCTTCATCGTCCCGCTCGCCGATGGCGATCGGTTCCTCCTGTGCAGCGACGGCATCAGCGAGTACGTGCCGGAGAACGAGGTCGGCGACGTGCTGTCCAGGCAGGCTTCGCCGGCGCGCGCGGCGCAGAAGTTGATCGATCTCGCGCTCGAGCGCGGCGGTGGTGACAACGCGACCGCGGTCGTGGTGCGCGTGCTCGAGGCGGGAGAGACCCCGCTGCCGGCCGAGCAGCGCAAGCAGGACGACGAGGCGATCGCCTCGTGCGCGCTGTGGGGCTCGCGGATCACGCCACAACGCCGGCTGCGCGCGCTGCGGATCGCGATCCCGCGCGACCACCACGCGGGCGTGAGGCTCCCGGCGCGCGCGCTCGGCGATCGCGTGGCGTGGATCATCGTTGAGGGCGAGCTGGTGCAAGACGGCGTGCGGCTCGGACCGGGCGCGCTCGTCTACCCCGAGTCGCTGGTGAACCTGGGTGAGTCCGCGCCGCAACCGGGGCGCGACGCCCTGGCGGTCACGCGCGGCGAGGTCCGGGCGCTCGCGATTCGCGCCGATGACTTTCGCGAGCTGTGCGACGAAGATGGCGAGCTGGGCGAGGCGCTGCTCGAGAGCCTCGCCCAGGTGATCGCCAGGCGCAAGCCGCGCCCCGCGGTGCGCGAGCCGGGCCCCCCGGTGGATCCACGCGGGCCCACCGATCCACACCTCCGCGCGGTCGCGGCCGACGATCTCGCCGACGCCTACCCTCCGACCGATCCGAACATGCCCGCGGTCGACGACGCCGAGGCGCGCGAGCGCGCGGCGACGATCCCCGACGACGAGCCCACGCTGCTGCGCATCCAGGTGTCGGACCTGCCCAGGCCTCGAGCCGAGCGGCCGGCCGAGCGTATTGGCGAGAGTCCGAGCATCGCGCCGGCCCCGACGCGGCCGTCATCGACCCAGGACGCGTCGCGCCCGAACCCAGCGCCGGCCGGCAAGCTCGGATCGCCGCCACCGCCGGCGGGGGCGAGCCGGGGCTCGACTCCAGCCCGGCTGTCGACACCGCCCGGGACGTCGCCACCGAATCGGCCGAGCCCATCACCGTCGTCGCCGGCAGGGTCGAGTCGGGGGGCGACCCCGGCCCGGCTGTCGACACCACCCGGGACGTCGCCACCGGCTCGACCGAGCCCACCACCGTCGCCGCGATCAGGTTCGTCGCCGGGACAGCCGCCCGCGCGGCCGACACCGGTGCCACTACCGGCGCCGCCGTCTGTGCGGCCGACGCCTGTGCCGCCGCCGGGGCAACCGCCTGCGCGGCCGACACCGGTGCCACTACCGGCGCCGTCGCATGGGCGGCCGACGCCTGTACCGCCGCCGCCGGGACAGCCGCCTGCGCGGCCGACACCGGTGCCACTACCGGCGCCGTCGCATGGGCGGCCGACGCCCGTGCCACTGCCTGCGAGTGGGCGGCCGACGCCGGTGCCACCACCTGCGCGACCGACGCCGGTGGCGATGCCTGCGCAGGCGCATGCCGCCGCGGCGCTGTCGGTCCCCCCGAGCCCGTTGCAGGGCATTGCGCAAGCGCCCAGCACGGGCACCCCACAACGATCAGTTCCCCCGGGGGGGACCCCACCACGGGCGCGCTCCGAGACGCCGCCGCGGCCCAGCACCACACCACCGCCGGGCACGCTCCAAGGGGTGGTGCCGTTGCCGGTGGGCACGCCGAGCGCGCGCCCCGAGAGCTCGCGGGGGAGCAACGCGGCCGCCAGGAGCGTGCTGAAGGGGTTTGCGCCTGCACTCACGCCGCCGGGCGGTGCGCCGGGCGGTGCGCCGACCGTGCGGGTGGCCATACCGGCGCTGCGGCCATCACAGGTGAAGCTGGCGCGCGGCGGCGCCGCGCCGGTCGACGGAGCCGAGATCCGGCCGCTCACCGATCCGGAGATCGAGACGTTCCTCGAGCTCGAAGCCGAGCTGCCCCCGCCGTCGGGCGAGGGCAACGACCTCGAGCCCGAGCTCGGGCTGGGCGGCGAACCCTACGGCGAGCACGAGTCGGTGTCGATCACCATCGAGGACGGCAGCACGCGGGTGATCGAGACCGTGACCGAGGATGACTCGCAGACCCTCACCGTGACGGTGACCGAGCCGTCCGCGGCCGAGCCGCCGCGGCGGCGTACGATGACGAGCCAGGGAGGCAGCGCCGTGTCGGGCACGATCGCGGACAGCCCGGCGCCGCCAGGCCGTGCCAAGCGGCAGAGCGAGGGCTACGAGGACTGAGCGCGGACGGCGCGACGGCTCGCGACGGCCTCCGGGTGCTATCGGTTGTACTCGGTCAGATCCATCACGATGTCGCCGAGCTCGGTGTGCGCGGTGACCTTGAGCGGGACGCGATCGGCGTCGTCGCTGAGCCACACCGAGAACGTGCGCGCGGGCTGGGCGGTCTCGGCCGACAGATCGCGCCTGGTGCGATACGACTCGCCCGAGAAGTGAACCGCCCGGCGGTTGCCGATCGCCGAGCCGATGGTGTCCTCGCCGATGTAGGTGACGTCGACGCGCCACAGCCGGCGACCGCCGACGACGAACACCGAGCGGGTGGTGCCCGGCGTGGCGCGCCAGCCGCGGAGCTGGGCCATCGCGGAGTGCGCGTCGTGCACGGTGACCTTGCCGAAATCGATCGTCTGGCGGTGCGGGGCCTTCTCGTCGGATCGCGCGTACGTGATGTCGGCGACGTTGCCGGCGAACTTCGCGGTCGCGGTCGTCCTGGTGTCGCCTTGCTCGACGAGGGTCTCGAGCGCGAGCGGGCGGCCGGTGTCCATGTCGACCGTGGTGGTCGCCTCGTCGACGATGTGCTTGATGAGCGCGGCGGCCCCGGCGGTCGCGGCGCGCGACTTGACGACGACCGCGCGGTGGCCTTCGTAGTCGCCGAGCTCGCCGACCGCGAGCTGCGCCTCACCGGCCAGGATCCCGGCGAGCCGGACCTCGAACGTCATGCTCTCGCCGGGGTTGAGCCCGACCTCACCGGGAGTGCCGGCGTGCGTGGACGGCCTGGCAGCGGAAGGGGGCGGCAGGGCCATCGCCTCGGCGCCGGCGCAGGCGGTAAGCAGCAGCAATCCGACCCAGCGCATGCCTCATGCTTGGACCAACCGAGGCGTTCGCGCAAGGAGTGAGCCGACGCCCATCGATCGCCCACGGATCGCCCACGGATCGCCCATGGATCGCCGTTTCGATCCGCGTCGGTGACCCAGGTGGGCTAGCGTTGCCCTCGTGGAACCCGTCACGACGCTAGGTCTCACGCTCGGGGATCCCGCGGGCATCGGCCCCGAGATCGTCGCCGCGACGCTCGCGGCCGCACCCGACGCATGGCGGCGGCGGATCGTCGTGTACGGCGATCGCGAGCCGCTCGAGCGCGGGGCGCGGGCGATCGGGGTGACGCTGCCGCCGGGGCTCACGATCCGCGGCGACGGGCTCGGCGAGGGCGTGGCGTTCGGCGCGCCCGACGAACGCAGCGGCGCGGCGCAGGTCGGCTACCTCGAGGCGGCCGTGGCGGCGGCCGGGCGCGGCGAGCTCGCGGCGATCGTGACCGCCCCGATCTCGAAGACCTGGGCGCGGCGCGCCGGGTTTGCGTTCCCCGGCCACACCGAGATGCTCGCGCGCCGGCTCGGCGTTCCGGACGTCGTGATGTTCTTCGTCGGCCCCAGGCTCAAGGTCGCGCTCGCGACGGTGCACGTCGCGCTCGCCGACGTCGCGCGCACGCTGACGACCCACGGCCTGCGCACGACGATCGAGCTCGTGGCGGGCTCGCTGGTGCGTGACTTCGCGATCCCGGCGCCGCGGATCGGCGTGGTCGGGCTCAACCCGCACGCCGGGGAGGGCGGGCTGCTCGGCGCCGAGGATCGCGACGTGATCGCGCCGGCGCTCGGCCCGCTGCCGCCGGCGCGGCTCGCGGGCCCGCTGGTCCCCGACGCGGCGTTCCGCGATCTCGTGGAGCACCGCTACGACGCGCTGGTCGCGATGTACCACGATCAGGGCTTGATCCCGGTCAAGCTCGTCGACTTCGACGAGGCGGTCAACGTCACGCTCGGCCTGCCGATCGTGCGCACGTCGCCCGATCACGGCACCGCCTACGATATCGCCGGCACCGGCAAGGCCAGGGCCACCTCGATGCAGCGCGCGCTCGCCGTCGCCGTCGAGATGGTCGCCCGCCGCGCTACTTCGCGATCTTGAACCGGAACTCGGCGTCGCCGAGCAGGATCTGGCAACCATCGTCGAGCCGGCACGACGTGACCGGCTTGCCGTCGACGTAGGTCCCGTTGGTCGTCCCCAGATCCTGGAGCAGGAAGTGATCGTCGACGAACAGGATCCGCGTGTGGCTGCGGCTCAACATGTGGCTCGCGACCACGATGTCGTTGCTCGCGCCGCGGCCGATCTGGGTCTCGGTGAACAGCCCGAACCGCTTGCCGGCCACCGGGCCGGCGACGCCGAACAGCCACGCCGGGATCGCCGGGGCGACCGAGCGCGGGCGCGCGTAGGTCGGCGACGCCGTCTTGTACGCCATCGTGGCCTTGCGTTGATGCACGCGCTCCTGATCGGTCGACTTGCGCTCGTAGTTCGCGGCCTCGTCCTCGATCTGCTCGCGGAGCTCGGCGAGCAGCGAGCCGTCGTTGCGCACGAAGCCGTCCGTGGCGTCGATCCGCGCGGTGATCTGGCGCAGGATCGCCGCGGCCGCGGGCATCGCGCCGCGATCGGCCTGGGCGCGGGCCTGGGCGCGGGCGGCGTCGGCCTGGACGATCACGATGTCGCGCTGTGCGTCGCGATCGATGATGCGCGGGCCGGTGCGGATATCGACGTCGAGGCTCGCGGTCGTGCGATGCACGGTGCCGTCCGGCGAGCGCCCCGAGACGCTGATCGCGGCGAGCCGGCCGGTCGCCAGCGGCCGGAGCTCGAGCGCAAGCTCGAGCGCGAGCGCGCGACCCTCGTCGACGAACACGTCGCCGATCGCGGTGGTGACGCCGCGGCCGCCGACCCGCAGCGGGCTCGCCGGCAGGATCTGCAGGAGCTCGACGCCGTCGGCCGGCTCGAGCCGCAGCTCGAGATGATCGGCGACGATGCCGCTGTGGGCGAGCGCGGCCCGCGCGAGGTCGACGCGCGCGATCGCCGGATCCGGAACGTATGCGTAGCGCCCCGAGCCCGCGGTCGCGATCGCGTCGAGCACGTTCTCGTCGTGGGCCAGCCCGAACCCGAGCGACGACACCGCGAGCCTGAGCCCGGCGACGTAGCTCGCGAGGTGGGGCGCCGCGGTCAGCCCGACGTTGGGCCGGCCGTCGCTCATCACGACCATCACGCGGCGCAGCCCGGCGGGCGCCGTCATCAGCACGCCGGCGGCGACCTCGAGCCCGCCGTGCAGGTTGGTGTTGCCGTCGGCGGTGAGGGCCTGCAGGGCGCGGTGGCACTCGGTGCGGCCGGCGGCATCGACGGTGGTGAGCCCGCAGCGCACGCCGGCGTGGGTCGCGAACGTCACGATCGCGAGCTGGTCGCGCTCGCCGAGCAGGTCGGCGAGGATCTCGGCGCTCTTGATCACGTGGGCGAGCGGCTCGCCCTGCATCGAGCCCGAGACGTCGACGACGAGCACGACGGCGAGCGGGGCGCGCTCGCGCTCGAGCCCGGCCCCGATCGGGTCGACCTTGATCGACGCCCACAGCCGGGAGGTCGGCGCCGCGCTCGTGCTCGGCTCGACGTTCTTGTGCTCGCAGCGCGCGATCACGCTGAACAGTGTACCCATAACACGAAGTATAAGCGACGATCACCGAAGCGCCAGCGATTTCTCGGCATGCCGAGATGTGGCCAGCAGCCTGACAGCTGGTGGCCACCTGATATGACCGCTCCCGCGCGCGCGTTGGGGCGGCGCGCCGGCGGCGGATCAGTACAGCGCGCGCAGCGCTTCGGCGTCCGAGATGATCACCTTGCGGCCCTCGGTCTGGATCAGCCGCTTGCGCTTGAACGTCGACAGCGTGAGCGAGACCGTCTCCCGCGTCGAGCCGATCAGGTTCGCGAGCTCCTGGTGGGTGATCTTGAGGGCGATCAGCGTCCCGCGCGCGTCGTCGACGCCGTTCTCGCCCGCGAGCTTGACGAGCAGCTCGGCGAGCTTGCTCGACACGTCGCGGAACACCAGCGCCTCGACCTTGTTCTCGAGCTCGCGGCGGCGAACGATCATGAGGCGCGTCATCGCGAGGCCGAGCACCGGCTGGCTGTTGATCAGCTCCTCGAAGTGCGTGCGCTCGATCTCGCTCAGCAGCGCGTTCTCGACCGCCTCGGCCATCTCGGTGCGCGGCCCGCCGTCGAGCAAGCAGCTGTCGCCGAACAGCTCCGCGGGGCCGTGGTACGCCAGCGTCAGCGACTTGCCGTCGCGGGTGACCTTGCTGACCTTGATGCGGCCGCCGTGGACGAAGAACAGCGACCGCCCGGGATCGCCGGGCAGGTAGACGACGTCCCGCCGTCGCGCCTCTCGGAGCTCAACTCGCTCGGCCATGCGGGCGATTGCATCAGGGCCGAGGTCTGCAAGCAGCGGTACCTTCCGGAGGTACCAGAGCACACGCTTGGGATCAGGCACTCTTGAATTGTAGCAAGGCTTGCAATCGACAGGGGGGGTGTCGCCGGGATTACCAAAGGACCTTCCTGTACGAGTGAATAATTCCCGATATTTATCCCCTACGAGAGCCTGGCTTTTTGTCTCCGATCGGCACGGTTTCTTGCGTCCAGATCATCGATCTCCGGAGCGGCGCGGCTTCCTCCCGCGTCTGACGTGGCTCACACGACGATGTCCCCGCGCTCCGCGGCGGTCGTGATCTGGATGGTTGCCTCTCGCCAGCTGGGATCGCGCGCCATGCGCTCGGCGATCGGCGCGACGATCAGATCCTCGATCGTACGGCGGAGCGGGCGAGCGCCCAGCCGCGGATCGTGGCCGAGCAGCGCGAGCCGTGCGCGTGCGCTCGGGGTCACGGTGAGCCTCAGCGCACGTGCGATGAGGCCCGGGCGCTGGCGCAGCTTGGCGAGCTCGAGCTCGACGATCTGCTCGAGCGCACCGGGCGGGAGCGGCTTGAACGAGACGATCGCGTCGAGCCGGCCGAGCAGCTCGGGGCGAAAGAAGTTCCGGATCGCCTGACCGTAGTCGGCGGCGAGCTCGGGATCGGAGCTGAACCCGGCGGGCCGCGGGTCGGCGGCGCCGAGGTTGGTCGTCATCACGATCACCGCCATGCGGAAGTCGACCAGGCGGCCGAGCACGTCGGTGAGCCGGCCTTCGCCGATCACCCCGAGCAAGAGGTCGAACGCGGCGGCGTCGGCCTTCTCGATCTCGTCGAACAGGACGACGCTGAGCGGCTGGCGGCGGAGGCGATCGGCGAGGCTGGTCCCGGCCGGCGATGGGGTGATGAGCCGCGCGATCGCGGCGCTGGTGACCAGCTCGCTCATGTCGATGCGGACGAGCCGATCGGCGTCGCCGAACAGGGTGCGCGCGAGCTGCTTGGCGAGCTCGGTCTTGCCGACCCCGGTCGGTCCCGCGAACAGGAGCGCGCCGACCGGGCGCTGCGGATCATCGAGCCCGGCCTTGAGCCGCGCGATCACCCGGGCGGCGACCGTGCACGCGTGGTCCTGGCCGATCACGCCCTGCTGGAGCTGCGCGGCGATCGCGGCGGTGTCGAGCGCGCGCTCGGGCGCGAGCAGCTCGACGGGCAGCCCGGACCACGTCGCGAACGCCGAGGTCAGCTCGCCGACCGACAGCTCCGGGCGCGCGGGCCGGGTCGCGAGGTAGTCGAGGAACGCGAGCGCCTTGCCGGGGAACGCCGTGTCGCGCCGGAACGCGGCGAGGAGCTCGATCAACCGGCGCGCGGCGCCTCCGTCCAGCGCGACGCGCGGCGTGGTGCGCTGGCCATACGGCTCGAGCAGCGCGATCGTCTGCGCCGGGGTCGCCTCGCCGATCCGCACGATCCGCATCGCGTCGATCAGCGCGGGGGCCTTCTGGCGGGCCTGCATGAGCTCGGCCTCGTCGCACTCGGCGATCAGGCACAGCTGGCCGGCGAGCACGGCGCCGCCGACGAGCTCGCCGATCGACGCGCCGTCGGTCATCGGCGCGAGCACGTCCGCGAGCCGATCGACGTAGAGGAGGTCGTCGGTGTCGGCCAGCTCCTCGACGAGCGCGAGGCAGCGCTGTTGCCACATGCCGAGGTAGACCATGCCGGCGATGATCCGATCGGCGCTGGTCGCCCACAGCCGGCGGCGCCGGCCGGCCTTGCCGCGGCCGCGGTCGAGCAGGCCCCGCGCGAGCCGGCGGACCAGCGTGGACTTGCCGGTGCCGCGTGGCCCGACGAACAACAGGCTCGGCAGGCGCTTGCCGTCGAGCAGCGGCGCGAGCTCGTCGAACGCCGGATCGGCGCCGACGCTGGGCCCCAGCCGGCCGGCGCCCGCGAGCGCGGCCCAGTCCTCGGCGACCGCCTCGAGCGTCTGGGTCGGCTCACCGGCGTCCGCGGCGCGCGCGGGCTTGCGCAGCGCTACCTCGACCGGCCGCCACGCGACGATCTCCTCGTCGACCTCGCGCCGCAGATCGTAGAGCGAGGCCGACGAATCGCCGACCAGCGCGGCGAACACCAGGGCGTGGACGGTCTCGGGGACGGTGGCCAGATCTTCGGTGACGAACGACCAGTCGAACCGCGGGACCAGCACGCGATAGAGCGGCGCGCCATCGAGCCTCGCGGCGGCGTAGCCGAGCCGGATCGGGACCTGGGCGCCGGCGATCACGGTGCCGCGCGGGTCGGGCCGGCCGGGGTGGATGTCGACGTCGATCCGGCGGAGCTCGAGGTCCTCGGTCCAGAGGTAGCGTTCGGCGTCGTCGTTGTCGACGAGCAGCGCGGCCTGCGGGGCGAGCCGCGCCAGCGCGGTCTCGACGTCGCCGGCCATCGCGGCGGGCGGCGGAGGATCGAACAGCACGCGGTAGCGCCGGAGCAGCTGGGCCGAGCACAGGCCGCCGTGGTGCCGGGTGACGAACACGCGGAACGCCGGGCGGGTCATGGCGCGGCCACCTTGCTCCAGCCCAGGTACCACGCGCGGCGGATCGCCGCGGTCAGATCGCGGGCGGTGCCGCGATCGACCCAGCCGGTCGAAAAATCCTCGATCTCCACGCCGTAGCTGTCGCCCGAGCGCAGCGGCGGGCGATAGGTCAGCGTGCGGGTGACCGGCAGCAGCGCGTCGGGGTTGGGCGGCAGCGCGCCGCCGACCTCGAGCACGCGATCGAGCTCCTTGCGGCCGGCGGCGTGCGCGCGCAGCACGTCCCCCGGCGGCGTACTTGCCCCCCGCCGCAGCTCGACGCGGACCACGTCGGGCTCGGTGGCGGTCGCGCGGATCATCCAGGTGCCGTGATCGGTCTCGAGCGCGGCGCGCACGAACAGGCCGCGCAGCGTGAGCGCGACGTCGCGGACCCCGGCGAAGTCGTGCGGCGGCCGGGCGATCGTGCCGTCTCCGGCGAGCGCCGCGGCCTCGTCCAGCCAGGCTCTGGTCGCGAACGCCCGGGCGACGATCGCGACGCCGCCGGCCGTCGCGGTCGCGCCGACCTGGCTTATCACCGTGGTCACGGCGTGCGCGTTGGGGTCGAGCAGCTCGGGCAGCGCGCGCTCGATCAGCAGCGCCTCGGCGATCCCGGCGACCACGGCGTCGCGGTTCGCCGGCGGGCGGACCACGCCGGCCGCACCGCGCAGCCGGACCCACCGGGTCGGACGGACGTCGTCCTTCTCGACCGGGCGCTGTTCGTAGATGTGGTCGTCGTGATCGTCGTCGTCGTCGTGGTTGTCGGGCGAACGCCTGGGGCCCGGCCGGGGGGCGGCCCCGAACAGCGCGCCGAGCGCGGCGAGGCGCTGATCGAGCTCCTCGACGTAGTAGCTGAGCTCGCCGGTCGCGTGCGAGCGCGCGCGGCGGTAGGTAGGGGAGGCGCGGATGCGATCGAGCGCGGCGAGCGCGGCGGTGATCGCGGGTTCGAGCGCGGCGGTCGCCAGGTCGAGCGCGCCCTCGAGCAGGTACGGCCCCGGGGCCGGCGGCCTGTCGTGCATCGGCTCGAGCGACGCGACGATCGAGCCGGCGTGCTCCGAGAGCCGCACGATCCGGAGCCGCGCGGGCGGCGCGGCCGCCAGCAGATCGGTGAGCGCGCCGCCGATCTGGTCCTCGAGCCAGCGCTTCACGGTGCGGGCGCCGTAGCGCGGATCGAACGCGTCGGCGACGGCGCGGCGCCGGACGGCGGCCCCGGCGTAGACGAACGTGTTGCGCTCGCGCAGGCCGCGCCGGGACAAGAGCTTGCCGAGCTCCTTGTCGACCACCTTCGCCGCGACCTCGGGGGTGAGCGGCTCGAACGGCACCACCTGATCGATCCGGTTCCACAGCTCGACCGGGAAGAACTCGCGCACGGCGCGCGCGACGTCGGCGAGGATCCGGTCGCGGGTCTCGCCGAACCCGATCGGCGCGGCGGTCCGCGAGCCCAGGTTCGAGGTCATGATCACCACCGCGCTCGCGAAGCTCGCGACGTCGCCGGCCGCGTCGGTCAGGCGGCCCTCGTCGAACAGCTGGAGCAACAGGTGGAGCGCCTGCGGGTGCGCCTTCTCGATCTCGTCGAGCAGGACGACGCAGAACGGCTGGGCGCGGACCCGCGACGTCAGGAGGCCGTCGGGGTTCCAGCGATCGCCGATCAGCCGCGCGACGGCGCCCTCGCCCGACAGCTCGCCCATGTCGATCCGCAGGAGCCGCGCCTGGTCGCCGTACAGGTACTCGGCGATCGCGGTCGCGAGCTCGGTCTTGCCGGTGCCGGTCGGGCCGGTGAACAGCAGCACGCCGACCGGGCGGCCCGGATCGGCGAGCCCGGCGCGGACCCGGAGGATCACGTCGGCGGCCGCGCGGGTCGCCGCCGGCTGACCGATCACGCGCGCCGCGAACGCGGCCTCGACGTCACCGGCGTCGAGCGGCTCGTCGAGCGAGAGCAGCCGGGGCGACAGCCCGGTGGTCCGCGCGATCTGCGCGAGCACGTCGCCCGCGCTCGATTCGCCCGTGGTGCCCTGGGCGCTGGCGTGCTCGGCGACGCGCCGCACGAGCTCGATCGCGACGCCGGGGCGCGCCCGCCATGGGAACAGCGCCGGGCCGAGCTCGAGCGCCGTGCGCGCCGCGAGCGGATGCAGCGCGACCTTGAGCCGGACCTCGAGCGCGCGGACCTCGTGGAGCAGGAGCCGCGCGGTCTCGGCGGGGGACGCCGCGGGCACCGCGACGAGGGCGAGCGCCTCGGCGAGCCCGGGGGCGTCGCGCTCGAGCCGCGCGTGCTGCTCGGCGGTGAGCTCGGCGACGATCGCGAGATCGCCGCGCCGGAGCGGACCGCGAAAGAAGTCGGCGAAGCTGCGCTCGCTCTGGCGCGACTGGCCGAGCCGGCCGAACAGGTGCAAATCGTCGAGCCACAGGATGCCGCGGTGCTTGCGCGCGTCCTCGAGCACGGCGAGGCAGCGATCCTCCCACTGCCCGAGGTACGACATCCCGGCGATCACCCGCTTGCCGGCGATCCGCCACACGTGGTGCACGCGATCGAGGTTCTTGTGGATCGGATAGCCATCCTCGACGAGGCGGTCCGCGATCCACTGGAGGATCAGCTGTGACTTGCCGGCGCCGGGCGGGCCGACCACGGCGACCGAGCGCGGCCGGGGGCCGCCGAGCAGGTACGCGAGGCGCTCGCGGTACGGCGACCGCGGCACGCCGAGCGGGACGGTCCCCACGCTTAACCGCTGGGTCTCGTCGACCCCGAGCTCGCGCAGCACGTGATCGGCGCGCCGCGTGGCGAGCGCGCGGGCCTCCTTCTTGCGCGACGGCAACAGATCGAGCAGCGACTGCGGCTCGCACAAAAGCCCGATCGGCACCAGGCGATCGCGGCCGCTGGTCAGCAGCGCGGCGGCCGAGTAATCGTCGAGCCCGGACCAGTAGCGCCGGAAGAACGCCGGGGCGAGGCCGAGGGCGTCGTCGCGATCGGCGGCGAACAACCATTCGTGCCGGCGCTCGGGGTGATAGACGATCAGGCGCTGCTCGGTCTCGCTCGTCCAGCGCGGCTCGACGATCATCGGCACCGCGCCGTGGATCCGCCCGGTCTCGGTCTTCATATCGATCGGGACATGGACCAGCTCGGTGCCGAGCGGGAGCTGGAACAGATCCTGCTCGAGCGGCGGGACCTTGCGCAGGAGGTCGCGCAGGCGCTCGATCATCCGCTCGCGCAGCTTGACCTCGCTCTGGCCCGAGATCGAGGCGAGGTAGCGCGCCGGGATGAGCGCGGTCCAGGTGTCCTCGCCGTCGCGCCTGGCCTGGTAGACGCCGATCCGGAACTGGATCCTCACGGCGCCGCTCCGGGCGAGCCGGTCGGAGCAAGCGCGGCGAGCGGGCGGTCCCACACCCAGAGCTCGCCGTCGTCCTTGGCGCGGGGGGCGAGCACGCGGACGAGGGCGGCCTCCTCGAGCCGGCCCGGCAGCTCGGCCCAGGGCAGCTCGAGATCGTCCCCGGCGACGAGCGTGCGGTCGCCGTCGACCACGGCGTCGCGCATCGGCGCGCCGCGCGGCGTGCGCGGCACCGGCGGGCCGGGCAGCGCGGCCCACTCGGCCTCGGAGAACTCGGTCCTGGGCTCGAGCGCGTCGACCCAGACGTGGCACGGCTCCCCGGCGAGCCCGTGCAGGCGGTGGAGGCCGGCCTCGAGGCCGAACAGGACATCGGCGCCGGGGCCGGCGATCCGGACGAGCGCCGCCGGGTGGGCGCGCGCGGCGAAGCTGCTCCGGGCCCACGCCAGATCGTGCGGCGGCCCCCACGGGTGGTGCCAGCCCGGCGCTTGCTCGCCCCACAGGTGCACCGAGCCTCGCCACTGGCGGTGCGCGGCGGCCTCGAGCACGAGCCGGGTCCACGCGACCACGGCCGCCCGCGCGTCGGGCGAGTGGACGAGCAGCGTGGCGCCGGGCCGGACCGGCTTCTGGGCGGTGACCAGCCAGAATAGGTCGCGCCGAAACTTCTGGCGCTGGGCGACCGCGGCGTCGATCAGATCGATCGCGTCGACGTCGCGCGCGAGCGCCTCGAGGCCGAGCTCCTCGGCGGCGTGTAGCTCGGCCTGCCCGGCGGCGCACGCGGCCCAGCGATCGCGGAGCCGGGCGTGCTCGGTCGCGAGCCGGGCGATCTCGTGGCCGGGGAGCGCCGGGTTCTGGCTGGCTCTCCGGTGACCCGCGGCGGTCGCGAGCGTGGCCTCGAGCTCGGCGATCCGGTCGCGCACGGCGATCGCTTCGGGCAGCGCGAGCTCGCGATCGGCGTCGCGACGCAGGGTCGCCAGGGCGAGCGCCGAGCGCACCATGCGGCGGCCCGTCGCCTGGGCGCGGCGCCACAGCGTGATGGTGATCTCGCCGGTGACCTCGCCGAGCCGCGCGCCGCTCGGGCGCGGGACCTCGGGATCGGGCGGCGAGCCGGGGAGCGCGTGCGTGGCGCGGACGGTGAGCGTCCCGCCCCGAGCCTCGGCGCCGGCGCGGGCGAGCAGGCGCGCGGCCGGCTTCATCAGGGCATCCTCGAGGTGTCGCCGCAGGGCGCGCGCGCCGAGCTCGGCGGAGAACCCGCGATCGGCGAGCCGCTCGAGCGCGCCGGGCGAGATGTCGAGCGAGACCCCGCTCTGGGTCAGGCCGCGGCGCTCGGCGAGCCGGCCGACCGCGATCTCGGCGACCCGCGCGATCTCGGCCGGGCGGAGCGGGTGGAACACGACGATCTGATCGAGGCGGTTGATCAGCTCGGGCCGGAACGCCGCGAGCACGGCATCGCGGTATCGCCGCTCGTCGCGCGCGAGCCGGTCGGGCTCGGCGTCCGCCGTGACCAGGCCCAGCTGCCCCCGCGCGCCGCGCGTCCCGAGGTTCGAGGTGAGGACGATGATCGCGTTGTGGAAGTACGTCGTCCGGCCGCGGCCGTCGGTGAGCCGCGCTTCGCCGAGCACCTGGAGCAGCAGATCGAACACCGCCGGGTGCGCCTTCTCGATCTCGTCGAGCAGCACGACGCCGAACGGCTGGCTGCGCACCGCGGCCGTGAGCCGGCCGTCGCCCGTGCCGTCGCCGCCGAACAGCCGCTCGGCCGCCCACGGATCGGTGTACTCGCTCATGTCCAGCCGCACCATGCGGTCCGGGGCGCCGAACAGGTACGCGGCGACCGCGCGCGCGAGCTCGGTCTTGCCGACGCCCGACGGACCGACGAACAGGAGCGAGGCGAGGGGCTTGTCGGCCGGCGCCAGGCGCGCCTTCGCGACGCAGATCGCCTCGGCGACCCGGCGGACCGCGGCGTCCTGGCCGACCATGCGCCGGCGCAGCGCGGCGATCACCTCGGCCATGGCGAGCGAGCGGTCGTCGGCGAGCAGCGCTTCCGGGATGCCGGTCGACCACGAGAACGCCGCGTACAGCTCGGGCTCGCCGAGCACGGGGCCCGCGCCCCGGGCGTCGCGTCCGGCGTCGTGGGCGACGCGCAGCTCCTCGAGCAAACGCACCGCCTTGCCGGGGAACGCGCGGTACGGCAGGTAACGGCGGGCGAGCTCGACCGCGGTCGGCACGGCCGCCGCCGCGATCTGCGA
>Ga0308175_100000380_pt1 | contig 31016 bp, 23 predicted proteins | sample PhyCR1_3_FD_203893 | JGI IMG/M metagenome (GOLD analysis project Ga0308175, IMG submission 203893) | Soil microbial communities from UC Gill Tract Community Farm, Albany, California, United States - DLSLS.C.R1 | ecosystem: Environmental > Terrestrial > Soil > Agricultural land | place: USA...
ATCGTTATGGTGTTCTTCTTCCTGGTGCCGTCGATTCCGGCCACTCTCGCCAACTTTCTGATCCCGATCATGATCGGGGCAAAGGACTTGGCCTTCCCCAAGATCAACCTTCTCAGCTGGTACATCTACGTCGTCGGCGCGATCTTCACTCTCTTTGCCGTCGTACGCGGCGGAGTGGATACGGGCTGGACCTTCTACGCCCCGTACAGCAGCACTTTTTCTAACTCGTATGTGCTGGCGGCCGCTGTCGGCGTGTTCATCTCCGGGTTCTCGTCCATTCTTACTGGCCTCAACTTCATCGTGACGGTGCATAAGATGCGTGCTCCGGGCATGACTTGGTCTCGCTTGCCGCTCTTCGTGTGGTCCAACTATGCAACGGGTTTAATCCAGGTTCTAGGAACCCCCGTCATTGCCATCACGCTGCTGCTGCTTGCGTTCGAGCGCGTGGCGCGAGTCGGTATCTTTGATCCCGAGATCGGTGGCGATCCCATCCTGTTCCAGCATCTCTTCTGGTTTTACTCTCACCCGGCCGTTTACATCATGATCCTGCCCGGTATGGGTGTGATCAGCGAAATCATGGCCTGCTTCTGTCAGAAGCGCATCTTCGGGTACAACTTCGTTGCTTTCTCGAGCATGGCGATCGCGGTTCTGAGCTTCGTCGTTTGGGGTCACCACATGTTTATTACTGGCGAAAGCCTTTATCTGAGCGTGGCCTTCTCGTTCCTGAGTTTCATGGTGGCGGTTCCGTCTGCTATCAAGGTCTTCAATTGGACCGCAACCATGTATAAAGGCTCAGTCTCGTTCGATACTCCGATGTTGTACGCGCTCGGGTTTATCGGGCTCTTCACAATCGGCGGCTTAACCGGCCTGCACCTCGCGACGCTCGGCACCGACGTTGCGACTCATGGCACCTACTTCGTTGTGGCGCACTTCCACTACGTGATGGTGGGCGGAATGGTCATGGCGTTCCTCGGCGGATTACACTTCTGGTGGCCGAAGATCACCGGACGCATGTATCCGGAAGCATGGTCGAAATTTGCGAGCCTCATCATCTTTATCGGCTTCAACCTCACTTTCTTCCCGCAGTTTATTCTCGGGTATCTTGGAATGCCGCGCCGGTATCAGTCCTACCCACCGGAGTTCCAGGCTCTCAACGTCCTGTCCACGGCGGGTGCTTCAATCCTCGGGATCGGGTACGTGATTCCCATGGTTTATTTCACCTGGTCCATGTTTAAAGGACCGAAGGCCGGAAACAATCCCTGGAATGCGGCTGGGCTGGAATGGCAGATTCAATCGCCGCCGACCACCTTCAATTTCGATGAGACCCCGATCGTGACGGAAGAGGCCTACAACTACGGTCCGCTGGAGGAAGTCGTTGGCTGACACAATCATTAACGCGAACGCGACAGAAGATGTATACCCTCCGGTCGAGGAGGCTCACCTTAAGCACCACTTCGCCACGCCCGGCCAGCAGATGGATGCGGACACGCTGGGCATGTGGACGTTCCTCATCACCGAAGTTTTGTTCTTCGGTGGGATGTTCGCGAGCTACGCCGTGTACCGGAACCTCTACTTCCCGGCGTTTGCAAGCACCAGTAAGTTTATGAACGTGCCCCTCGGGGCAACCAATACGGCCGTACTGATCTGCAGTAGCTTGACTATGGCCATGGCGGTACGATCCGCACAGACAACCCAGCGGAAAGCACTGATTAGATTTCTGCTTCTGACAATGTTTTTCGGAGCAGTGTTCCTCGGCATTAAGGGGTACGAATACCACGAAAAGTGGGTTGAACACCTGGTTCCGGGGTTCGGCTTCCACTACGAGGAAGTTCAATTTGAGCGCAATGCTCAGATCTTGTTCTTTCTCTATTTCGCCATGACCGGTATGCACGCGATTCACATGATCGTCGGATTCGGACTATTAACCTACCTGGTTGTGAAAGCAAAGCAGAACACCTTTAGCGAGCATTATTTCGCCCCGGTCGAAATGATCGGACTCTACTGGCACTTCGTCGATATCGTCTGGATTTTCCTGTTCCCGATGTTGTATCTGATTGGAGGAACACGGTGACAACAGCTGCTGCGCATCATACGCCAGTCCCGAAAGTCTCCACCCTCGTTCTCGTTTTTGTCACGCTTATTGTTGCCACTGTCGTTACGACCCTGATCTCTTACATAGACCTGGGAGAGTGGAACATAGTCGTGGCCTTGATCATTGCAGTAACAAAGGCCTCCCTCGTCGCCTGGATCTTCATGGGGGTTCGCTATACCACCAGCCTGACGAAGCTCTTCGTCTGCGCTGGTCTTGTCTGGCTGAGCATTCTCATCGCCCTGACGTACTCGGACTACACAAGCAGAAATTGGATTTATCAGGCAAGACCCTGGAGCCAAACCAAGGCTCCGTACTTCGAAGATAAGGCAAAGTAGACCTCCTTGGAGCCAGGAGGAAAACCCCTGGAGGCCCGGCTTCAGGGGCTTTTTTGCGTGCGGGAGAAACACCCTGGCTGTAGCTCTGTCTCACTATTTGCGGGCCGTCGACGCCCGCCCACGCGAAGGAATAACGAACATGGCCGAAACAAGTGTTGACGTAATCAAACGGTATTTACAGGACGCCATTGCTGCCGAGAAGAGTTTTGAGACCCAGCTTGAGGGTTTCGCCAAGGAGGGAAACGACACCGTTGTGCAGTCGCTGTTCCGGCAGCACGCAGCCGAGACAAAACAGCAATACGAGCGGCTCACTGCCCGGCTTACGGCGTTAGGTGGCAGTACCTCGGCCGCTAAGAGCTTTCTCGCGCATGTCTTTGGTCTCAGCCCCAAGGCTGCTCAGCTGGGCCACGAAAAGGAAGAGCGGACGACGCAGAATCTCATGATGGCTTACGCTGTCGAGAACAGCGAAATGGCGATGTACGAGTCTTTGGCGATTGTCGCCGAGGCAGCCGGTGACACCGAGACCGCCAGCCTTGCCCGGCAGATCCAGGCACAGGAGAAAGAAACGGCCGAAAAGATCTGGCGCGTGTTGCCCGGTTGCGCCGAACAGGCTTTCCTTCGCATCACGGGCGACAGCGGCGCGTCTGGTTCTCGTACCGCTACCGTCTAGGACGAGAGGCGGCCCCCAAGTCTAGTCGGATGACCATATACGGGAGCCGCACCGCCTAAATCGCTGCGGTCGTACGCGCTTCCTCCGTCTCCTCGACGTTTTCGTTCCAGCCAACCAGGTTGTGGTCACCGGTAATAAGCCGTGCCGAACGGCTGAAGAAGAAATACGTCCAACCCCACTGGAGAAGCACAAGCAGACGGTTTCGGAATCCGATGAGGAAGTAGACATGGACGAGCGCCCAAGCGATCCACGCGAAGAATCCCGACCAGTGGGCGCGGAAGGGCCACCTCAGGTTTGCTACAGCCGCGTGACGTCCGATGGTGGCCATGTCGCCTTTATCGAAGTAGTGGAACTGATCACGGGGCCGCCCTGCCAGATCGTCCCCGATAGTCCGTGCGGCGAAATCTCCCATCTGCATGGCAGGTTGCGCGACACCGGGCACGCGGTTGCCATTCTCTTCGGCATGAGCCAGATCTCCCATGACGAAGATATTCTTGTAACCCGCGGGATTAAGGAACTGGTCAACGATTACGCAGCCCTTGTTATCCACGGGCAAGCCTAATGTTTTTCCGAGCGGCGAAGCTTGCACGCCGGCGGCCCAAAGCATGACAACCGCATCGACGCGCTGCTTATTGACCACTATATAGCCTGGTTTGACGTCTTCGACTCTGGTGTTCGTATAGACTTCCACGCCGAGATTTTTCAGCTGTCGTTCGGCGCTCTGCGTCAAATCCTCGGGGTAGGCATTCAGGAGCCGCGGCAATCCCTCGTACAGGATGATTCGGACTTTGTCGCGCTTGATATGCCGGAAATCCTGCTTCAACATGTATTGCGAGATGTCCGAGATGGCGCCTGCGAGTTCCACACCGGTGGGCCCGCCGCCCACCACGACGAAATTCAGCGGCGGGTGATCACCGGTTTCAATCGCCTGCCGCTCGGCAAGCTCGTAAGCGAGGAGAATCCGCCGGCGGATCTCTGTTGCATCCTCCAGCGTTTTCAACCCGGGCGCCAGAGGTGCCCAATCGTCACGTCCGAAATAGGAGTGTGTGGAACCCGTTCCGATACAGAGATAATCAAAGGGCAGCGAGAGCCCGCTCTTCAGGCGCACGGTTGATCGGGCGAGATCGCCGCCCACAACTTCGTCCATGACGACCTGAACATTCTTTTGGCCGGCCAGTATCCCCCGGATAGGCTGTGCAATGTCCGCAGGCGACAGAACAGCCAACGCCACCTGGTATAGCAAAGGCTGGAAAGTGTGATGGTTCCGGCGGTCGACAACCACGACGTCGACCGGCAGATGGGCCAGTCCTTTCGCCGCGTGCAAACCCGCGAAACCACCCCCAACAATGACGACCCGCTTTCGGCTGGTTTGGCCTACGGCAGTGGTCGGATAAGTATTCACAATCGGCTCCCTACAGAATTAGATGTGAGACGGCCTTAATGGGCCGCAACAGGGCCTCTTGGTTTCACTCGCTTCAGCGCCCAAACGAGAGGTACACAACAGAAACACGCGAGCGCCATGTACCGCAAATCGTCGACGAAGGACCACAAAATCGCCTGCTGCGTAAGTGTGCCTTCCACCATTCCGTAGACTCGTCGGGCAGCTTCAGCCGGACCGTACTCGTGAGTCAGAGTTTGTGTGAGTTGCGCCAATCGCTGTTGGAGGTTATGGGAAGTGGTTACCAGGTTGCGGCTCAATTCTGTGCGATGAAGTTGCTGGTGACGCGCCAGAATGGTGTTAACGACCGAGATTCCCACGCTCCCGCCCACGTTTCGTAGCAGGTTGAAAAGGCCGCTTCCGTTACCCACCTCAGCTGGCTTCAATCCGCCCAGCGATATTGTGCTGAGGGGAACGAAAACGAAGCCGAGAGCAAAACCACTGATGATAATGGGGACATCGAGCGTGTGGGGAGAAATCTGCAGGTTGAGATTTGCCCACGTAAGACTACAGATCCCGAATACAGTGAAGCCAAAAGTGACGAGAATCCTGGTGTCGATCTTCGCGACCAGAAATCCTACAAGAGGCATCGCCAGGATCGCTCCAATTCCTCTAGGTGCAACGGCAAATCCCGACGCGGTCGCCGAATACCCCATCAGGTTCTGATAGAAGAGCGGAAGAATCGTGACTGCGCCGTAGATGCAGCCGCCGAAGAGAAATATCAATGCACACCCGATCGCAAAATTCCGATTGCGAAAAATACGCAAGTCCGTGAGCGGCTTCTCCGAGACGAACTGGCTATAGACAAAGGCGATGAACGTGACGATCATGATGCCGAAGGTCCAACGGATCCAGATTGCGCCGAACCAGTCGTCCTCCTGGCCACGATCAAGAATCAGCTGCATGGCTCCCAGCCAGATCGCCAGCAATCCAAAGCCGATCTTGTCCAGTTTGCCGGGGTTCGCGTCTTTGATGTAAGGTGGATCGTCAACGAACCGCCCCACCAGAAACATAGCGAGAGCTCCCACCGGCACATTAATGTAGAAGGCCCAGCGCCACGAGTACGTGTCCGTCAACCAGCCACCTAGGGTCGGCCCTAGAATCGGGGCTACAACAACTCCCAACCCGAACAGCCCCATCGCCATTCCTCGTTTCTCAGGAGGGAAGCTCTCGGTGATGATGGATTGCGAAAGCGGCTGGAGCGCGCCTCCGCCAGCGCCTTGTACCAGCCGGGCCAGAATGATGGTCAGCAGGCTATTAGCCGCCCCGCAGAGAAACGAAGCAATCGTGAATATAAGGATGGACGCCATCAGGAATCGCTTCCGGCCGAATCGGAGAGAGAACCACGCGCTCGCGGGTAGAACCACAGCGTTCGACAGCAGATAGAAAGTCAGTACCCACGTCGCCTCGTCACTCGTTGCCGACAGGCTTCCAGCAATGTATGGAATGCAGACGGCCGCAATGGAAGTATCGATCACTTCCATGAATGCCGGCAGGATTACCGAAAGTGCAATGATCCAGGGGTTTACGCTTGGCTTCCAGACTTGTTGGTCTTTCGTTTGCTCGGGCATGAGACGACAAGGACGGGTCAGGGAAGCGGAAGCCGAGCGCGTGGATCTCTCCAGCCGCTTGACCTGCCGCTCAAAGTTTGTAGATGTAAGCTGCGTGCCCGAAGGCTTCAGAAAACCAAGGTGAGCGCTAGCTCGCGGGCAGAGTAAACCAGAACGTGGAGCCTTGGCCGGGTTTCGATTCCGCGCCGATACGGCCGCCCCACCCTTCAACGATTCGCTTACAAGCCGCTAGTCCGATTCCCGATCCGGGATATTCCCGAGTGCTGTGGAGCCTCTTGAACGGGCTGAAGATCACCTTGGCTTGCTCCTGAGGAAAACCGATGCCGTTGTCTTTCACACGGACTACCCACTCCTCGTCGCGCCGCTCGGCCCAGGCATGAATGTGAGGAACTTCACCTGGCTTCCGAAACTTAATCGAGTTGGCGATTAGATTCTGGAAGAGACGCACCACCTGTGTGCGGTCCAGCGCAACGGCCGGCAAGGGATCATGAGTAACAATCGCGCTCTGTTGCTCGATGCTGGTCTGCAGCAGTGTGACAGCCGCTTCCCAGTCAGCATTCAGATCTACCGAGCTTACTTCCAAGGCCTCGGACGCTAACTGAGAGTAAGAGAGGAGATCCGAAATAAGTACGGACATTCTTTCGGTCGCCTCACGCATCGAGGTTAGGATCTTTGCTGCATCGGCGTCGAGACTCTTTCCGTAGCGTTCAGCAAGCACGTCCGCGTAGATGGACACTGTCCGCAGCGGTTCCTGAAGATCATGGCTGGCAGCGGAGGCGAACTCCTGCAACTCCGTATTGGACTTAGTAAGGGCATCCTCCAGGTTCTTGCGGATTGTGTCGTCAACAACAATCTTCGAAAAGCCTATGAGGGTGCCGTCCACCTCACGAAGTGCGCTCAGCACACCTCTCATGAAAACGCGCGTGCCGTCTTTTCGGCGGTGCCAACGTACGTTGGCGGCCCAACCATTGCTTCTCGCGGCGTCGAACTCCCGCGATGGAACTCCATCCTTGTTGTCGTCTTCGACGAAGATGATGCTGGCGTCTTGGCCTAGGAATTCTTCCTCGGAATAGCCAAACATCTGTTCGACACCCCGATTCCAGGTCGTGATACGCCCGTCGGGCGAGATCCCAAACATTGCAAATTCGGTTTGTTCTCGGATTTGGAGGCGATACAGACGAGCGAGGTCCTGGTCTGTGTGGTCCGCTCCGACAACGAACGGCTTACCCACGGCGACGTGCTTGCCTTGCTGGACGAGCCCGACGCTGTGTTACGCTCATTCGAAGTGCACGGTGCATACCGGTTATTTTACTCGGGCTGCGCGCAACTGATTCGAGATTCAGAACATTGCGGAGCAGAAACTCATCGAGAGTCCGGACCGAAGCCGCGAAACTGCTGTTCGCGCTTTTGTAAGTCGTTGAAGTGGTACGCCCGAGAAGATTCGAACTTCTGACCTCTTGCTCCGGAGGCAAGCGCTCTATCCAGCTGAGCTACGGGCGCGTGTGGGTGTTAGTTCTTTTTCGCGAGGGCGGCGCGGGTCCCTGAAGAGGCATTGCGCTTCGCGGAAGGAGAATCGGAGCCAAGGAGCTCTTCGATGTGCTGACGAATCGTATCTTCTTTCATCAGCTTGTCCCAGTCTTCATTCTCAAGAGCGGGAGTCTTATACCGGATCATACCCTTGCGATCGATCATGACCAGCTGAGGAACTACGAAACGGCCGTCGCTAAAACCCATGAATTCCGTCATCTGGCTCCGGGGAGTCCAGCCGACCGGAAAACCGACGTGATAATCCTTGACGAAATTGTCCACCAGAAGGTCCGCGTTGTCATTCACAGCAATATCCAGGACCTGAAGTCCTCGCGGTCCATACTCCTGCTGGAATTTGGTCATTACCTTGGAAGCCGCCTGGCAGTGAGGGCACGTCGTGAAGATAAACTCGAGAGCTACCACCTTCCCGCGGTATTGACTGAGCAGCTTCTGCCCCTGGCCGGGTATGGTGAACGCCAGCTCGGGTGCCTTCTGCGGCTCTGCAGCTATCAGGGAGGAGGCCAGGAGTACGGCGCTCGATAGAAAAGCGACAGCAGTCTTCACGATTTTCTCCAACTTCAGTGTAGCGTAAGGTGGTCCTGCTGGGGGCGGATGCAATTACCGCCGGAAGTGTTTTCTTGGGCACAACGACTTGTGCCTGCCATTCAGCCGACCAGGCGGTCTTCAAGTCCCGCCACTCGGCCTCGCTGCTTAATCCCTCGACACTCGAAAAGGTTCTCCCCTTATAGCGGGCGATGAAGAGCCCGTTGTCACCCGAACCGGCCAGCATACCGTCCTCTTTCACGGTGACGTCGCACACTTTCCACTTGCCGCAGAGAATTTTTTCATACGCTCGAGAGAACCGGACTGCATTGTCAGGCGAATCCCATTCGGAGGAATACTCAAGCACCGGCCGATGACCGTCTCCGGTGCTCAGAATCTTAAATTGCCCTCCGCGCACGTGAGGAGCGAGCAAAGTTGCTTCTTGTTCGCCCACGTATGCACGAATGAGCATTTGGTGGTCGAATTCCCCGACCGAACCGTCTGTGATAACGCCGCTCCGTTTGGAAGGCAGGGGAGGAAGGGGCGGACGGGCTGGCTGCTCATGTGCAAAGTACCGGTCCGGATGGATGATTTGCGCCGAATCGACGGGCGGGTGTGCGAAAACTTCCGTGAACGCCCTTTTGCCCAGCTTTCGATAGACCGCATCGAAAAACGCGGCGCCGTAAGAGTAAGGAAATAGAAGCGACTGCTGGATATAGAGGGGCGCCTCCCGTAGCACCGGAAACTCCGCCATGGAGGACTGACCGCTGCTGGACATCGATCGGATCATCTCCGGGGTCGGAACCGCAGGCTGCCCGGCCTGCTTCAACCCGTAAGCGAGCATCACCCAGGTCGCTTCGCCCTCCACAACCGCTGAGTGAGCCAGATTTTCGTCGTCGCTCGCCGGAGTGTCGTCCATGAAGTTGTTCAGGTGAAAATGCTGATCCGCAAGAGCATGGGTTAGTTCGTGAGCCAGAGTCACGGTATCGCCCACAACGGAAGAATCCTCCATAAGGAACAGCTTCTTTTCGTCGTAGTCGTAGAAAGCTGCTGCCTGTTCAGTCAGAAGATCCACCGTCGACTTCCGCAGGTCAAAATCCTGGGGTACGAAGCCAAACATCTTGAGGGCCAGTTCATCGGCGTAGATTTCTTCCGGCTTCAATGACTTTTTGATCCTCTTGTTGAGGAACTGCCGCAGCTGCCGTTTGGACATGCGGCCATAAGGGACGGAATGTTTCTCGGGGAGACCCGTGATGTCCGAGATCGACTTCACGATTGAGTCGATCTGGCTGAAAACCGCATCACCGGCGGTCGCGTGTGTTGAAGCTAGACAGACCAGCAACAAACCGGCGAGCCACACACGTGAACTCCTGGGGATCATCTCGACAAGGGGACTATCTTTTAGACTACTAGGCTCGGTGGATGAGCCCGCGTGCCGAACCCCGCACGAAAAGTCCGGGCAGACGACGGCTGGCGGTCGACTGACTCAGGGCTGCTAGCTGCCGACCGGGGTGCGCTCGGCTCCCGCTTCTGAAGCGGATGGCTGATTCACCAACCGTCCGCGTGCGGACTCCTTACGCCCCGAGGCGGGAACGAGTCTACCTGCGGTTCCCAACCCGAACCGCGGCATTCCACTGTAGACCGTTTCGTACTGCCCGGCCTCCACCTTGTATGTCTCGTGCCAGATCCCCACATCTCCCCGGTTGTCCCTCATTCTGCGGTTGAACGCAACCCACGCGGGCCAGTGCAGATGATCCCGGCTCCTCGCATACGCCTCCAGGTGTTCGAAGGAGCGCCAATACTGAAGCAACATCAATCCGCTCGAGATGGATCCAAGGAAGCCGCTCTCCGGGTGCCGCTCGAGCTCTTTCAACATCCGACGCATGGCACTAGCAACCGGCAGCCACTTGTGCAGCTTCCACGGCTTGTTGACCCGCATCCCTATGGCGAAAACGACGAAGTCGCCCTCCATCTCAGCGGCCATCCGTTCAGCGATAATCGTCGCCATGCTTCCTCCTGATCGGCCAGTGCCCAGACAACCCGCCGATCGTCTCTAATCATTTATAAGCGACGGCCGCGCTTGAAGGTCCCGAAAGGTGGACCACTTCGAAGCGCCGAAAACCGATTTCGCTGCACCAGCCGCGAAAATCGGCGGCTGAGAAGTCGAAGGCGTCCCCAAATTCGATGAGCATGTTCAGGGACATCAGCAGCCCGAACAGGTTTTCGCGGCGAGCGTCATCTATGAGCGCTTCGATAGCGACAAGCGCGCCACCCTCAGGCAACGCGTCGTACGCCGCGCGAATCAGATGCATCTTCTTCTCGAGGTTCCAATCGTGAAGAATCATTCCCATCGTGATCACGTCGGAACGGGGCAGCGGGTCTCTGAAGAAATCGCCGGCCGCGGTCCGAATGCGTTCACTCATTCCGGAGGCTTCGATATGGCGCTGCGCAATCTTCTCCACGGGAGGCAGATCGAATGAAATACATTGCAGGTGCGGATATCGTCGAGCTACTTCCACGCTGAGTAGTCCGGTCGCGCCACCAATGTCGCAGAGAGTCCGATATTTTCCGAAATCGAATTTGGTAGCAAACGCCTCGAAGTTAATGCGTGAGAGCCCGGTCATGGCGCCCATAAACTGCTCGAGCTTGGGCAAATCCGCGTAGAGTTCCTCGAAGATTCCCTTGTTACCGTGTTTGACTTCGTTCTGCGGTTGGCCAGTTCGCAATGCTTCCGGCAGATCGTGCCAAAACTTGAACAGGCGGTCGTTGAGCATGACCAGGATGCCGCCGATATACCGGGGGCTCTTCCCATCAAGGTAGAGCGACGTTGCCGTGGTGTTGCGGTACCTCGCGGATTCGCCATCGCTATCGCGCTCGAGAAACCGCATCGCTACGACGGCATCGAAAAAGTCCCGCCGGCCCCGTGGATGCACGCCGAGTTCTGCCCCGAGTTCGTCAGCAGTAAGGCTGCGCTCGCCTAACTTAGTAAACAACCCGAATTCAACCGCAGAAAGCAGGACCTTCGAAGACCAAAACGCAAACGCAGTCTGCAGAATGGGGCTATGGTCTGGTAGTGCGTTGGTGTCGGACATGGCTGTGCCTGTCCGCTGATAGTACCCCAATTGGCAGCGAAGCGCGCGGAGCGTGATGCCGACGGGGTACTAACAGGGGCAAAGGCGATGAAAGCTTGCTTGAGCCGATCGCGTCGGAGAGCGTCAGCCCCCTTTAATAAATCCAATCCCGTCGCCGCTCATCGCGGAAGTCGAAGAGGCGAATCCGCCGGACTGAATGTTTGATAACGTATTCGCCAACAGAGGTGCCGAGTGTCTGCCCGGCAATACAATCTGTCCGGAAATGAATCCCGCCGAACACGCGAGCGTCCGCTATCTCTTCGAGCGCCGCTGAAAAGCTCGAAAAAGTGCGGACTTGTCCGGGCAGAGCGTCATTGGAAGCACTGATTGCTGTGTTCTCGCCAAAGTAGTGGGACAGGACACGCGCCGCAGCGCCGCTGGCGCAGGAATGCGCGGATGGATAGTCCGGGAACGGCGGAGTAACGAGAAGAGGCGTCCATGTTGCATCGCCCTGTGTATCCGGATTTCCATCCGTGTCCGCGAACCGAATCGCTGTGATCGGGCGCCAGAATGCATACGTATACTTGGCATCCCAACAGCCAATGATGGCATCGGACATAGCCATATTCATCTGCGCGAGCAGGCGTGCCGTCTGCAAGAGGCTGAAATGATGCTTTTGGGCAAGCGCAGTTCCGACGGGATCCCAGAAATCGGGTGGATTACCCGGATTCCAGAAGAGCGCAACCTCCGTCTGATCGGCTGTCCGGGTATCGCTCGAACTGCTTCCCATCAGTTTGGTTTCGTTGAAGTCTGCTAGGTATTGAGCGTTGTCCAACGCAGGAGGCGCCGCCGGCCGAAACTGGGATGGTGACCGGATGACCCATGGAGTCACATGCGCGAGTTGCGGGCCAAGACCTGGCAGGGACGCTGGGGGTGTCGGTCGCCATTCTCCGGGAGCCGTTCCGCCCAGGAATGGGGGCATTGTCACGGCGAACCCATCATTCGCTCGCCAATCCCAGATGGCATCCGCAACCACCTGCCCCCACTCGATTCCTTGTTGAATCGATTCGGAGCGCTCTGCGCCCCAGCCGCGAGATATGCCGATCAGCGATGCCGCGCGCTGTTGCCCGAGTGAGTCGGATTGTGCGGGATAGAGGCGGATCAAAGTTGCAAATGCCGCTTGTACGGCAGCGGCACGTTTCGAAGCGTTTGGAGGGCCTGTGCGAAACACATGAATCGGAGTGTACTGCGGGTAGATCCCATTCACGGCATCGAAAACCGCAGCCTGCACAATGGCTGTGCTCCGCGTTGAAAACGGGGCCGGTGTTGCAGGCGACGTAAGCGTCGCCTCGAGCATGATGTGATTCCAATCCGTTACTTCATCGGCTCGCGCTACTTCAAAGCTAAGGAGCAGGAGAGCGGATAAACCGATCGTGTGGGCGCAGTTGTGGAGTCGTGACATTCGGGGGATCCTTTCTTTGATACTTCTGCTGAAGCGGGTGTTGTTCGAGGTACTGCTTGCGTACGCGCGTTGTTCAGTTTCGGTGTGCGTCGAGAAAAGCCCGGGCGTTCTGAAGTTCCAGCCTTTGTGCTTCAGGGTGTCCGCATAACTGAAGCAGCTGCGAATAGCGTTCCGTCGCCGTTTTTCGATCGCGGCAAAGCTCGGCTGCTCGCGCAGCGCCATAGATCGCGTTGAATCGATTCGGCGAACTTCGCAGCACTTGTTCGAATTGGGTCAGCGCGCGCGCCGGTTGATTCAACTCCAGAAGTAATTCGCCCAGAAGCTCACGGGCAGGGAGCACTGGTCCTGGAGTTACAGGATGCTTCTCCATCGAGTCTTCGAGATCCGCTGCGGCTCGCATGGAGTGCAGTGCTGGTGTCTGATGTCCTTCCGCATGGCTGAGCCAAGCCAGTGCAGTGAGCCGCTGAACTTCGATCTGTGTAGGCCAGTCGTAATCCTGTTTCCGATGCCCAACCTCTCGCGCCGTTTCCGTAAGAGCTTCAAGGGCGGCCCTCGCCTCCCTTGTATTTCCGGAACGTGCCGAGCCGACGGCACGCGCGAAATGGGTTATGGCTTCAGCCTCACGAAAGTTGGCCCAGGGGAACCATGCCGGCCGTACCTGAAGTGTGGCAGCTACCGACCAGCGCCGCCGCTCGAGCGCGTAGCGCGCGGGAATCGCAGCGAATGCATAAGCAGCTTGGAAGACCTGCTGGTCGAGCCTTGACACGGATGCCGCTTCGTTGACAATGCGACTCGCTTTCTCGTCCTCACAGGTTTGGAGATACGCGTAGGACAAATAGTCCATCGCGTGAAGTTGATCCTGAGAGGTGGCGGCCGGACGAGTCCCGACCATCTGGCTCTTCGCAGCGGCAGCGGAGGCGAGATTCGATCGGATCGACTCGTCCCACAGACCCAGGCGCGTGAAGATATGCGAAGGCATATGCAGTGCATGCGCCGAGTCCGGAGCAATCTTCGCGTAGGCCCTCGCCGCGGGCAGTGCCAGATGCGCAAGCTGTGGCGAATCGTAACTATGGATCAGGTAATGAGCGATGCCGGGATGGTCAGGCTGCTGCGCCAGCATACGGTACAAGATCGCCGCCGCTTGTTTCTGATTAGTGAACGTTTTGTCGGCCGGAGACGCCGTTGCTATCAGCGCGAGCGCGTAGAAAATGGCGGCTTCATGATCTTCCGGATAGCTTGTCCAAATCCGCTGCATACCGTTGCGCCACGCGAGCGCGCGCTGCCGGTGAGGTACTTTGTCCGAATCCCTATAGAACTGTTCGATTGCCGCGATGTAGTCGCGTTCACGCTGTGTTTTCGCTCCGATCGAATTGGCCCTCTCGATTGCGGCCACTCCTTTCCGCAGATCCGACTGCGTAGGTGGAAACCACACAGGATGATAGAGACTCATAGCGACGCCCCAATAAGCCATCGCGCAGTTCGGTTCGAGGCGGATTAAATCGGCGAATGTCTTTCCCGCCTCGTCGTACCAGAAGGAATGGAGAAGGGCGACACCTTGTTCAAAAGTCTTTTGTCCTTCGGGAGTACAGGATACAGGGAAATGTATGTGCCCGACGTTGTGCTGATGATCTCCGGAATTCGCACTGGCGGACACCGCGATTACGATCAGACCAGATAGAAGCAGCCCGGGAATTTTCAAGAGATACATCGGCCTCTGTGAGACTCAGCTTCGCCGACTCCCGCAAATAGGGCAATGGGACGCAGGGGAAACGTAGGTGACATCGCATCCCGTTGCAAGGTCGCGAGTTCTGGCCACTGGTGAAACCTCGTTCCTCTCGTTTGTCGGGGTATAAAATCGTACCTCAAATAAGTGTCAAGCGTGGCAGCCAGGCGCGAATCGAATGTCTCTGGCCGGATTTTCCGGTTTGGAGCATTCGAATTTCATATGCAGGCCCGTGAGTTGCGGAAGCACGGCTTTCGGATCAAACTCAGCGGGCAGCCGATCAGCGTGCTTGCCATGCTCCTGGAACGTCCAGGCGAGGTAGTCACCCGGGAGGAACTTCAAAAGCGTCTGTGGCCCGCGGGCACGTACGTGGATTTCGAGGGCAGCGTCAACGCTGCAGTCAAAAGACTTCGCCAGGCGCTGGGCGATTCCGCTGATTCGCCGCGCTTTGTTGAGACTCTCGCTCGCACCGGATATCGGTTTATCGCTCCACTCAGCGAATCCAGCGACGATGCATTGGAACTCCCCGGCAGCGAAAACGCTGACGAGCCGCATGTCGCTGCCGAAGCCAAGCCGGCGCCAAAATCGGTGCAATTCCTGACGTTTCCCGGCGCAATGGCGGGTCTCTCCCTCGTGCTCGCAGTTGCCGCTTTGCTCATCGGGTGGCACAAAACCCGGCCAGCTCACACGGGTTCGGGTCCAATTCGATCTTTAGCCGTTCTTCCGCTGGCCAATCTCTCCGGAGATCCGGGCGAGGAGTATTTCGTGGCAGGAATGGCGGATTCCCTTCGACAGCACCTGGAGGGCATCAGCGTCCTGCGAGTCATTTCCCGCACGTCATCCGTGTATTACCGGAATACCAGCAAGCCGCTTCCAGAGATTGCGCGCCACTTGAACGCTGATGCAGTTGTCGAGGGCTCGGTGTTGCGATCTGGGAAGCGGGTGCGCATCAACGTGCAACTCATTCAGACGAGTAGCGATGCACAGATCTGGGGCGGCAGCTATGACCGTGACATCAAGGACGTGTTTGCGCTGCAGGCTGAAGTGGCTCAGAAGATAGCGGATGAAATCCGTGCGACTTTGAACGTGCCCGGTCGCGTTCGGCTGCTCCCGCGACACACTCCGGATCCGGATGCATACTTGGCCTATTCGAAGGGGAGGTTTTTCTGGAACAAGAGGACCGAACTGGACCTGAGAAAAGCCATCGGCTATTTCCAGCAAGCAATTGAAAGAGACCCGAACTACTCGCTGGCCTATGACGGCCTTGCGGATTGCTGGCTCCCGCTCGGATGGTACGGATACATGGCTCCATCAGAGACTTTTCCCCACGCGAAGATCGCGCTGAAGAAGGCGCTGGCTTTAGATGACTCGCTCGCGGAAACACACACGTCCCTGGCCTTCGTCACTCTTTACTACGATCGCGACTGGAGCAACGCTGACCGGGAGTTCCGGCGTGCGATCGAGTTGAATCCGAACTACGCGAACGGGCACCACTGGTACGCCGAATTCCTGTCCTTGGTAGGCCGTCATCAGGACGCCATTGCGGAATCGGAACGCGCCCGGGAACTTGATCCCTTATCGAACATCATCAACACCTGGGTTGGGTCGCGCTACTTTTTCGCTCGACAGTACGATCAGGCGATCGAGCAGTACAGAAATGCCCTCGAGATGGATCCCGACTTCGTTCCGGTGCATCTGGTGCTCGGACACGCGCTCGAGCAGAAGCACATGTACGAGGAGGCTGTCGCGGAACTCGAAAAGGCAGTAGCTCTATCGGGCGGCAGCCCGGTTTACATCGCGTCCTTAGCGCACGTGTACGGAGTTTCCGGAAGGCGGCCCCAAGCGCAGAAGCTATTCGGCGATCTCCAACAGTTATGTACACAGAGATACGTCTCTCCTTACGACCTCGCACTGGCATCCTTAGGCATCGGCCAAACAAACTGGGCATTCCAATCACTGTCCCGAGCGGTCGAGGAGCGCTCGCCTCGGGCGGCCTTCCTGGGTGTAGACCCCCGCTTCGATAGTCTTCGCAACGATGCTCGATTCAAGGAGCTGATGATTCGAATCGGGCGTCCAATATAGAACTCGCGTTCAGCTGCGTTTATGCGTGGTCCCTAAACGCGATGAGCGAAGCTCAAAAGCTGTTCAAAAGGAACTCTCGCGCGCTCGCGAGCACTTTTGCTCGTGCGACTGCATCCGGCAAAATGCGGGCAATGGCAACGGCCCCAAGCATCGTGGAAAAAATTACGATGAAAGCACGCTCTCTGTCCGCAACTCGCCGGCCAGGCATAAATGGGAGCATCCGGTCCCTATATTTCGTCAGCTCTCCAGAGATCTGAACCTTCATGGCTTCATCAGCCCGCGCCAACTCGGGTGCAAGCGCCGCTAAAGGGCATCCGCACTCAGCGTGATCACAGTGTTCAGGGCTGAGATAGACCTCCACGATTTTTTTCCACTCCGTCCCCGCTTTGGATTTCTTTCCCGCGTGAGCCAGGAATTCGGCGATCTCCCAAAACGCCTCGCTTAGCGATTGGATAACCAATTCGTCCTTGTTCGCGAAATGTTTATAAAAGCCCCCGTGAGTCAGGCCGGCGTCCCGCATGACGGCTGAAACCGCAGCGCCTGTTAATCCTTCTGCGCGAACGCGGCGCGAGGCATCCTCGACAATCTTTTGATGAATCTCGGCTTTGTGCTCCGATTTATAACGCATGAATGACTATAGGATGTCCTACATCATCTCATGGCGACGGCATTATTTGGAGATGATCCGGAAACTAAGGGATGATATGAGTCATCCTATCGCCAGAAAGGAAACCTCGATATGTCTCAAGCCGTATCCGTCGCCGGCGTAGCCGGCGTAACACAATTCGATGTCCGATGCGATGATCTTCAGAATCAGGAACGGAAGGTGGTCGGAGGCGAGTTGCTCACCCTGCTTCCATCCACAGCCTCGATCATCTCGGGCGCAGGTGGGCATATGTCCGAAGCAGCTTGACAGTCTAGGAGACCCAATGTCACCGGAAAGGCTATTCCAAATACACCTCGTCTCGGGTTATGTCGCCTGGCTGCTTTGCTTCCGTGCTTATCTCTGGCCCAAGCTCAAATCAATGGCCCCGCTCGATGCGCAACGGGCAATTGCCACTCTGCACAGCTTTCGTTTTTTCGGGCTCGTCTTTATGCTTCCTGGCGTTGTCGGGCCCAATCTGCCCGCTAGCTTCGCCACGTTTGCCGCCTATTGGGATTTGGCTACGGGGGTGCTGGCCATGCTGGCGCTGTTGACGGTAAACGTGCGTCCACTCTTTTGGTTGTTTATTGTTGCTTTCAATGTCGTGGGCATGGTCGATCTCGTCGTTGACTACTACCACGCGGTTCAGGTCGGTCTACCAATGCTGTCCGGACAGTTGGGCGCTGCATACGCGATTCCCGTTATCTATGTCCCCGCGCTGATGATCACGCACTTCGCCGCGTTCTACATACTGTTGCGTCCTCAACTGAAGGAGGCTCGGATCCTGGCTGGTGTTCCGGCCGTATCTTGATCTCGACCAGGCCACGGACAATCCTGACCGGCGCGAACGGGGGAGTGCTCGTCAAAGCCACTGGCCTGGTTTACTCGGATCTCAACGCAAGTAAGGGATCGACCGATGCGGCGCGCCAGGCGGGAACCACGCTCGCTATTAGAGCGGTTGCTCCGAGTAGCGCCGTAACCCCGGCAAGCGCTACCGGATCGTAGGCCGTCAGCGCTGTGAAGCGGGATTCCAAGATGCGTAAAATGGCGAATCCACCCCCAAGCCCAAGGGCTAGGCCGATCCCGGCAAGCAGTAGCACTTCTTCGAAGATGGTTCGGACCAGCGTGCTGCGCGATGCCCCTAGCGCGATTCGGATGCCGATTTCCTGCTTACGTTGCGCCACTGAGTAGGCCATCACACCGTAAAGGCCGACGCCTGCTAGTGCAAGCGCCATAAGCGCGAACGCACTCAGCAATCTAGCCACCGTCCGAGGACGGACTAGAGTTTTTGCGACGACCTCGTCCATAGTCATCACATCCACGAGAGGTAATTCGGGATCAAGTGCGCGGACAGCTTGGCGGATTCCACTGACCAGCGACAAGGGATCACGCGCAGTACGGACGATGAACGTCATCTGACCGGGCGAGAGTTGCGTATACGGTAGCCAAACAGCCGGACGGATGACCCCATCGAGCGAAGTTCCTTTAACATCGCCCGCGACGCCGACGATCTCCCAAGGGCGATACGGCGGATTAAGACGGATGATCAGTTGTCTGCCAATCGGGTTCTCTCCCGAGAACAAACGGCGCGCAAGAGTTTCACTGATGACTGCAAACGGTTTGGTACGGCTGGTATCCGAGGCGGCAAAATCCCGTCCCGCGAAGAGCGGAATTCGCATGGTCCGGAAAAAATCCGGCGTGATAGGTCGAACCTCGCTCGATTGCCTTTCGCCGGGAGTCGGGGCGGGGCGGTCGGCGCGATAGACACCCGTGCCGATCGGAGGAGCGGCCATCGGCAGAAATGCCGTCCCTGCCGCGCTCTGCACACCTGGGGCCACCGCCATTTTCGCGAGAGCGTCCCCAAAGAAAGCTGTCCTCCGCGACTCGTCAGAGTATCGGGAAGCGGGCAATGGAACGCGCACAGTCAGCAGGCCCGCGGAGCGGAAACCGGGATTGATTTCCTGTACGCGCAGCAGGCTTCGGATGAGCAGTCCCGCTCCGATGAGCAGGACTAATGCGAACGCGATCTCGGTGACAACGTGCGTTGTAAGGATGCGTCTCGGCCGTAGCCCTGCACTGTGACGGCCGTCTTCACGCAGTGATCCGTCCAGGTCGCGCGACGCCACTATTGCGGGCATCACGCCGAAGAGCAGCCCCGCGCCAAGCGCAACAGCCAAGGTCACAACCACTACATGCAGATCAAGCCTCACCTGATCGAACCTCGGCACCGGAATTCTGTCCCTCACCAGATTGAGCAGACCACGATGGAAGGCGAATGCTAGCGCCAGTCCACTCACGCCACCCATCACCGCGAGCATCAGACTCTCGGTAAGCATTTGACGGATGAGCCGGAAGCGCCCGGCTCCAAGCGCCGCACGTAGCCCGAGTTCACTCTTCCGCACGGTGATCTGTGCAAGGAGTAGATTGGCTACGTTGACGCATGCGATGACAAGCAGGAGGGCGACCGCGCCAAAAAGTATCAAAATGGCTGGACGGATCTGTTCGACTGTCGGCTCCTGTACAGGAATCAGGTTTACGGTCCATCCGGTATCGCGATCCGGAAACTCTTTCTCGAGTTGCACGGAGATGCCTTTCATCTCGGCCGCCGCTTGCTGCAGCGTGACACCGTCGCGAAGTCGGGCAACCGCGTAGGAGTTGCCGCGCCCGGGCTCCGACCTTAGGGTCTCCACCGTCCAGCCGTACGTTATGAAGTAGTCCGCATTCTGTCCGTTGATGGTGAAGTCAGGAGGCATCACTCCGATGACGGTGCGAGGCTCGCCGTTCGTAAGTATCTTGAGTCCGATAACGTCCTGCCGCCCATGAAGTCTCGATTGCCAGAATTCATGGGAGAGGATAATAACCTGGTCCTTGCCTGCCTCATCCTCCTCGGGCAGGAACGTACGGCCCCTCGCTGCGTGCACGCCCAGCGCTATGAATACGTCCGAGGATGCGAAGCGGCCTGCCACTTCCTCCGGCTCGCCGTTCAGCATCAGGTTCTCTCGCGACGGTGCTGTCATGCCAATGTGCTGTAGCGTCCGGCTACGTGCCCGCCATTCGACGAAATTGCCCGGGGCAATCACGTTTCTCGGATTCTTCCCTTTGCGTTTGGCTTCGAAGATAGACACAATGCGATCGGGATCGCGGAATGGGAGTGGCTTCAGCAGAACGCCTCGGACGACGCTGAACATTGCCGAGGTGGAAGCGATCCCAAGTGTCAGCGTCAGTACTGCCGCGGCGGTAAAGCCCGGAGCCCGGAACAACGTTCGGCAGGCAAACGTCGCGTCCTGCACGAACTGTTCGAACCAGGGCCATCCCCAATTTGCCCGAACATCCTCAGCAATCATCGTGAGATTGCCTAAATCCCTCTGGGCCGCGGATCGTGCCTCGAGTTCTGAGACGCCGGCTGCTTTGTTTTCTTCCGCCTCTGCGGACAGATGGAACTCGAGTTCTTCGCGCAACTCGGCGTCTTTCACGCGGCGGCGCACCAGCCAATTCAACTTCCGAAGGAAACCGGTCATGACAACTCCTCATTCGGAGGATTCAAGACCAGCCCCATGGCACGCGAGAACTTCTCCCACTTGCTTTGCTCAAGGATCAGTTCTTTGCGGCCGCGGTTGGTCAAAGAGTAGTACTTCGCCCGTTTTCCCAGTTCCGACAATTTCCAAGAGGCGGCGATCCAGCCGCGGGCTTCGAGGCGGTGTAGAGCCGGGTATAACGATCCCGTCTCTATCTGGAGCACCTCTTCCGAAGTGTGTTTGATCCGTTTCGCAATCGCATGACCATGAGTAGGTCCGGACAGCAGTGTACGGAGAATCAGAAGATCGAGAGTGCCTTGAAGGAGATCCACGCGAGCAGGTTCTCGTCGGGTCATAGTGTAGACAGTTTACACAATGTTGTGTAGAAGATCTACTAAATGAGTACGGAGTCGAACTTTTTTCAACGCGGCAGGTTCATGAGCGTCCGCACGCCTTCCCAAACGATCTGCACACCGATACAAAGCAGGATGAACGAGCTAAGTCTCACGATCACGTTCATCGCCGTCTCTCCAAGAAGGTGCGCCAGCCGTTCCGCGAACCGATAGCTGAGAAAGACGCTCACGGCTACAAGAGCGGGACCGATGACGGCGGCGATAAGCCGAAGCAGTTGGCCGCGGTGCATCTCTGTGGCGCCAAGCGTAAGGGCTACCGAAATCGATCCGGGGCCCACCGTGAGAGGAAGAGTGAGCGGGTAAAATGCGCGGTTGGCGATGTCCTGCTGCGTGATGTTCTTCTTCGTTGGCGTTTCGGTGGGCTCTGATTCGCCCTGCAACACGGACCAACCGGCATACATGACCACCACTCCGCCACCCACCTGAACGATCGGGATCGAAATTCCGAAAAACGCCAGGATATGAGTTCCCACAAGCATGGACACGGTCAGCAGCCAGAAGCTGTTGAGCGCGATCTTCCTCGAGAGGATAGCCCGCGCGTCGCTCGAATAGCCCGAGGTGAGGCTGAGGAAAATCGGACTGTTCCCCAGGGGATTCACGATCGGAAACAGGGCCGAGAGAACAAGGAGGCAGCTCTTCACCACGGAGACGATCAGTTCGGAGGGCACGAATTCCAGAGTAGATCCCGCGACGGCCAAGTGCGCTCCGGATGTTATTCTGAAAGCGCTTCCCCCGCCTGAATTCATGGATTTTCTTGCAGGTCTAAATCCGCAACAACGTGAGGCTGTTGAGCATGTCGAAGGGCCGATGCTGCTGCTCGCTGGAGCCGGCAGCGGCAAGACGCGCGTCATCACCCACCGGATCGCGCACTTGATTGATCGCCACAAGGTGCCGGGGCCAGCGGTATTGGCAGTCACCTTCACAAATAAGGCTGCGGACGAGATGCGGCAGCGCGTGAATGCGCTTCTCGCCGATCCTACGACCGCCCACACGCCTTTGGTTTCCACGTTTCACTCGTTCTGCGTCCGCGCCCTGAGACGCGACGGAAGCACGCTCGGTGAAATCCGCAAGGGCTTCACGCGCCAGTTCACCATTTACGACGACGACGACCAGGTTTCGCTGCTCAGGTCCATTTACAAACAGGTCGGTCTCGATGACAAGTTCATGGCATATCGGGCCATGCTGTCGCGTATCAGCCACGCCAAGAGTCACGGCGAAACGCCGCTCGACTGGTCTAGAGTCGCAACCGACCCGAAGCAGATGCGCATGGCGAAAGTGTACGAGCTATACGGCGAGCGGCTCCTACAGGCGAACGCGCTCGATTTTGACGATCTTCTGCTCGAAACCGTCCGGCTGCTTAAGCACGATGAGGCTTTGCGCAGTCTTTATAACAAGCGCTTCGAATTCGTCATGATCGACGAGTATCAGGACACGAATCACAGCCAGTATGAGCTGATGCGGCTCTTGACCGAAAGCCGGAAGAATATCTGCGTGGTCGGCGACGAAGATCAATCCATCTATGGTTGGCGCGGAGCCGATATCCGGAACATTCTCGATTTCGAGCGCGATTATCCGAATGCGGTTGTGGTTCGGCTGGAACAGAACTACCGCTCGACAAAGAACATCCTCGAAGCCGCGAGCGCGGTGGTTGCGAATAATAAAGAACGTAAGGGCAAGTGGCTCTGGACGAGTTCCGGTGAGGGCTCGAAGATTGGCTACTATGAGGCGCCGGATGGCGAAAACGAAGCGCTGTTCATCGCCGATACGATCGAGAAGATCCTGGCAAAGAGTCCCAGGGACCGGGTAGCCGTTCTGTACCGGACCAACTTCCAGTCCCGCCAGATTGAGGAAGCGCTGCGGCGTTATGGCCGCAAGTACCTGGTGGTTGGAGGTTTCAGCTTCTACCAGCGCGCGGAAGTAAAGGATCTGCTGGCGTATCTCAAGATTTTGCTCAGCCCTCAGGATTCAGTGAGTTTGCTCCGCATTATCAATACTCCGGCGCGAGGGATCGGCAAGGGCACCATCGACCAGATGGAGCAGTATGCGCTCGAGCATGGCATGAGCCTGTGGAACGCTTTGCCAAAGATGCTGGAAGAGAAAGTGTTCCCCGTGCGGGCCGAATCGGCGATCAAATCGTTCCTGAATACGATTCACACCTTATCGGAGCAGGTGCGGGAGCGGCCGGTGCACGAGATCCTGCGCGACATCCTGGACAAGACGGGTTACGGGGCGATGTTAAAGGCCGATATCTCGCCCGAAGCTGAATCCAGGCTGGGGAATCTCGAGGAGTTAATCAACGCTGCGGTGGAAGGCGCTGAGCGCGGCGAAACTGCCGCAGAGTTTCTGGACCATGCGGCGTTGGTTGCGGATGCCGATTCGGTAGACCAGGAAGCCCCGGTATCTCTGTTAACCATCCACAACGCGAAGGGATTAGAGTTTCCGAACGTGTTCCTCGCGGGACTGGAGGAAGGCATCTTCCCGCATAGCCGTTCCCTGCTTTCCGAAGCGGGCATGGAGGAGGAGCGCCGTCTTTGCTACGTCGGAATGACCAGGGCGGAGAAGCGGCTCTACGTCACGTGGGCACGATACCGGCGGAGGTTCGGGGGATCTCAACCGGAAGCCTGTCTTCCTTCGCGCTTTCTAAACGAGGTGCCCGTCGCTCTTCGCGAGAAACTCTCGCCGTACAGCGAGCCGCATGTAGACGAAGTGGATCTCTTTGCCGAACAGTCCGATGTTCGCCAATCGGTAAAGGGGAATCTCTACACGGGCAAGACATATAACTCGGTCGAGAATATTGCGCAGTTCTTCGCCGAACGCGGCATGCCTCCGCCTTCCGGTTTCGTTCAAAAGCTCGGAGGACAGCCCAAACCAGCGAGCCAGCCGGCAACTCCGGCTCCTAAAATCGCGCCGCCTGCCCCGTCGGCCGCTAACTCCGCAACTGCACCTTTCGCTAAACCAGCTTCTGGTTTTCCCGCGAGAACCCCTGCTCCGGCTCAGGTGCCGAGGACAGCGCAGCTGCGCCCGGTGTCGGCCCGCGGAGTGCGATCCGGGGCGACAGTTCAGCACCCGAAATATGGGCGGGGCGTCGTCTTACGGAGAGAAGGCGAAGGCGAGGATGCGAAACTAACAATTAGCTTTCCGGGCCATGGCCTGAAGAAGATCGTTGAGAAGTACGCAGGAATCAAAGTCGAAGAATGAACACTAAGCACGTTGAGAATCGAGAAGAGCGCAAGAAAGTCAAGCGCGCGGCCCGCAAGAAAGCGGCACCCAAGGCCAAGCGGCCGTCGAGTGAGGCTCGCGGCTCTAACAAGAAGAAGATCAGGAAATTGGCGAAGGGTCAGAGGAAGCGCTAGGCGGCGCTTCCTCCCGTTCAGGCCCTCAATTTGATCGTCCGGTTCCGTTCTTTGATGACGGTTCCGGGCGTGGCCAACTGGAAGCCAACGCGTTCCATGGCTGTTCGGATGTAGTTGCTCCGCATAAACCAGCGCCACACGTTTCCAGTCAGCAGGTTTTCGATGCTGAGCAGCGATATGCCCACGTCGATGCCGACAACGTCCTGATTTACCCAGAGTTTCTGGTCTTTCCAGTTCGGGTTAAAGGCATCGGTGAAACCATAGCGGCCGTATACCTTCTCCCCGTAGACGTTCTTCATTTCGCGAAGCACGGGAAGACAGATATCTTTGGCAAACATCAGTGACCCTGCTGCAGCGCACGGAACCAGAGTGCCATTGATAGGGCCGGCATAAGGCGGTCCGCCCCAGGCCACATAACCACCGGGCCCGTCCGAGGCGGTAATGCCCCACATGTTCGGGCCGTAATCCCCGTATCGCGACTGCAGACTAAGACAGAAATCCCGGTGAGCGTAAGTGGCGATGATGGAGTTCCTGAAGTAATTCAGGTAAGAAGGATCTCCATCCTGCTGGTGACGGAAGTCGACCCACGCGTGGGAAAACTGATGCGTAAACAGGGGGCCCCCGCTGACGAAGCTCCATTGATCAAAGTGAACTTCCGGGCGCAGCCACGCATACCAGCTTTCCGCCGGAATCGGATGCTTTGTTGATGCGATGGCCATGAGGTACAGAACGGACGCTTCGCTGTAAGCGCTCCAGCGATGGCTGAGAAATCCTGAGCCGGGCATGGCTCCGTGGCATAGGAGCAGGGGACTGCCGGCGAGCATCCAGGTAAAGTCAACGCGGTCAAAGATCTGGTGAGCCAGGCTCTGGATCTCGCGGTCGTTCGGGAAGTATCCCGCTGCAGTGAGCACACCACAGAGCAGCCAGCACGTGTCCACGCTCGAAACTTCTGAGCCGAGACGCCGCTGACCGTTGCTCGCGTCCATGAAGTGCAGGTACCACCCGTGGTCGTGAAATGCGTGGATCCAGAAATATCGGAGCGTTGTGACGACGCGGGCGCGCACCTGATCTTTGGGCAGCCATCCACGGCTCGCGCCTATGCACAAGGCGGTTAGCCCAAATCCGGTCGCGGCAGCGCTTCCGACGTTATTGCCGGACCGGCTTCCGTCGTTGCGGGCTCGATCCATAACAATCCCGGTATGCGGGTCGGCTTGATCCCAGAAATACCGGACACAGCGTGAAGCGAAATCTTCGAGAAATGTTCGCTCATCGGCGGTCACAGGGGATGAAGCTTCAGCGAAGCTGCCGGCTGCGCCCGCCTTCGTCAGCAAGGCTAGCCCAGCACTTGAGACGAGGAAACTCCGCCTCGAGAGATCTCGAATTTGATGCCTCGCACCCATCGGAAAATAGTGTCTGGAGGGAGAAGATTTCTCCCACCAATTTTGATGCTACGAAGTAGCACCAGGTTTACACGTTTCCGAAAAAGTGCACGCCGATTGCCAAACTCCCGGGCTTAGAAGCTGAATCGAGCTTGGAACTCTATGGTTCTCCCTCCGAGCGCCGACTGCGGTTGCCCGAACAATGGATTGCTGGTTCGTCCATCGGTGCTAATGACCTGATCGACGGAGTTTACCGTCATCGGTGACAGATTGGTCTTATTCAAGATATTGAAGAAATTCGCTCGGAATTCGAATCGGGCAGCTTCCCCGAAAATGCCGAAGCTGGGCACGCCGAAAGCCTTCATGAGCGTGGCATCCAGGTTGAAGAAATTCGGTCCTTGCAGTACGTTGCGGCCCACCGACGGAGCCGGAGGGATGCCGCTCGTCGGGAACGTGGGAACTGTGAAATAGGACAATGCGCCGTTCGGGAAATTGCCGTTCGGCCGCTTGAAGGCGTCGTTGCTGTAATCGGTTCCCGCTCCGCCCAGGTAGGCGGAGGGACGCAGGTTGCAATATCCGCTGTTGGCGTAAACAACGTTGCACCCGGTGTTGGTGTAGAGCGGAGTCCAGGGGAATCCGGTGTGGTAGTTCAAAATACCCGTCAGCTGCCAGCCGCCGAAAATCTTCTCCTTCCAGCTGTTGTCTTTGAAGAAGCGCGGGCTGTATTCACCATAAACCTTGAACAGGTGCCGCACGTCGAAATCGGCAAGCCCCCTCAGGTATTGCAAGCCGTACGGGTATTCACCGATGTAGTAATCATTCGATCCGTTGTCGATCGTCTTACTCCAGCGATATTGAGCATCGATCTGGAACGATTTCGCGAAGCGATGCTCAATCTCCGCGAGGAGAGCGTTGTAATTCGCGTTCGCATCGTTCGAGTAGTAGTAAAGGTTCTGGATAATGGGGTTCGAACGACCGTAGAGGAAATTCAAGTTGTTCTGCCGCGTCAGGCGACGGCTGGAGCTTCCCTGGTAACCCAATTTCGCGGTCCAATTCCCGCCGAGATCATACTGGGTATCGAGCGAGTATCGATACGTGTATGGAGTGGGCAGAGATAGGGGGAAGCCATTGATTGTGATCGGGGCGCCTCCCACCGGCAGGTTTGTATTCGGATCGAATGATTGGCGGGCGTTCGGATTTGCAGGGTAGCCTGCGAACTGGTTGACGCTTGATGGCAGAGCATACAGCACGTTTGCTCCGGTCAGGGTAAACGACGTGATCAAAGGCGGGTTCGCGCGACCGTTCAAAGTGATCGCTTCCTGCATGCGGTTGTATCCGACCCCGAAGCCCCCTCGCATGACGAACCGTTGGCTGGCCGGGTTGGGTCTCCACGCGAAACCGATCTGCGGACTGAAGTTCAACTTGCTTGCGTTATAGAGATCGCCCCCGACTCGCAGGCTCAACCCGATCAGCGGGTTCGCGCCCGAGCCCAGCACTACATTACTGATGTTGTCGTACTTCTCATGCACCGGTTGGAAGTACTCGTAACGCACGCCCAAATTCAATGTCAGGTTCGGGAGCACGCGGTAGTCATCCTGAATGAAGCCCGCAAAGATACCGGAACGGATGTATTTCGATGCCGCTGAAGGTTGTCCCGTCTTCGGATCGAAGTTCCCAACTTCCTGGTAAGGCGCATCATTCCCGAAACTCCACATGTTCCGAAAATAGTAAGTAGGTCTGGCGCCCCCTGCATTGCTATCCGCGTCCTGTTCCCAATAGAGGTCGGCCCCGAACCGGATGGAATGATTGCCTTTTATCAGGCTCACGGTGTCACGGAAGTTATAAGTCGTCTGGGCGAAAATGCCGGGCCCCGGCGCTCCAAGATATTGACCCTGTATATTGACGGAGCCGAACGAGTCCACCTGCGCCTGGGGCAACCCCCAGGGCTCTTGTGGATTACTCGCGATCTCGTTGAAGTTCCAGCGAGTTACATTAAATCGCGCTTCGTTGAGCACGCTTGCCGTAACTGTACGATTCCAGACGAGTGCGGCCGATTCATTCAATCGGCTGCTGGTCCACAAGTTCGCGGCCCGAACCGGACCGTTATAAAAATTCTGATCAGAAGGAACATAGTAGCTCGTAAATGTAATCAGATCTTTGGACGTTGCCTGGTAATCCAGACGGCCGCTATATTGTTGCGGCCGAAGGGTGGTCGGGTTCACTGTCTGGACATAGAACACATCGGGAATGCCATCCAGCCCGCCGCCCGTACCGAAATTCCCAGGACTAACATATCCAGGATCCTGGAGACCACGGGATACGCCCCGCAGTGGCGAACCGACATCGAGCCCGGCGTATCTACCGTTAGAGATCACAGGCTGGCAAAGTGAAGCCGATGTGATGCCCGCGTCTGCGCACGACTTGAACACAATCTGGTTGAAAGCTGCGCCCATACCCGGGTAGTTTGCGTAGCGAGATGAAAAGTTATTCGGTGCGGCCGCAGCAATGGTCGAGAGATATTGCGGCGTCTCATACCAATTCAACGCCGTTGAAGAGGAGCTGTTCAGGAGAGTTTCGTACGAGAAGAAAAAGAACAACCTGTTCTTGATGATCCGGCCGCCTAAGCTGCCTGCCCACTGATTGAAACGATCGGTATTGCGCTGCACCGGATTGTTAGGGCCGTTATATCTCTGATATGCATTCAGCCCCGGCCGGTCGATCTTCAAAAGAGCGCTCCCATGGAACTCGTTGGTTCCATTGCGAGAGACCACCAGGACCTGGGCTCCACTGTTGCGGCCATTCTCTGCGCTATAAGCATTCGCCTGGACCGTCACTTCCTTGACCGATTCCTGATTGGGTGTAATTACAGCCGCGCCACCCCAAGCCAGGCTGTTCACCGAGACACCATCTACTTGGAAGTTATTAGAGCTGTTGCGAGTTCCGTTTGCGACGATCTGAACCTGATTCTCGGTCTGGAAAATGCTCGATGTAGCGCTTGTGCCGCCTGGCCCGGCGCTTCCCGGAAGGTTTTGAGAACCCGCTCCACTAGACGAGCGTGCATTATCACCGAAGGTGCCCGGCGCTAATTGAGCTGTCTGGAACGGATCGCGACCGAATGTAGGCAGTGAACGAATCTGATTGCCCGAGATCGTGCCCGAGATGGTTGCGGTTTGGGTTTCGATTGCCGGGGTCTCGCTGGCTGAGACCGTTACGGTTTGCGTCGCCTGGCTCGCAAGCTGTAACTGCACGTCTTGTGCGCGTGCCTGCTCGTTCGTAATCGAGATGTCCTGGGCCTTCTTCGCAAATCCTTGTGCCTCCACAGACAAGCTGTAGGAGCCGGGGGCCAATCCGGAGATGGAGTAAACGCCCGACTGTGAGGTGGTGGCAGTCTTTACGAAGTTAGTTTCACGGCTGGTGAGTGTAACCGTTGCGCCCGGTATAACACCGCCTTGAGCGTCCGTGACGGTACCTTGTAAACTGGCGCGATATTGAGCAAAAGATAGCGTTGACAGGAGCAGCACTGAGCAGATCAAAGACGCGAATCCTCGAAGCTTCAGCGCGTTACACATGCAGATCGATATCGCTGGGCGAGACATGACCTATAGACGCCCTATTACCGAGTACGTGACGCACCTATCCGTACACGTGCACGAGAGAAATTATCGGTCTAAGTGTGCTTTGGCGCGTGCGAGGTTCCGTCGTGCTGTTTCTTCATTGGGATTGATCTCGAGCGCACGCTCGAATGCATTAATGGCGCCGGGCAGATCGCCCGTGATCGCTAAAGCGGCACCAAGGTTCGACCAAACGCCGGCATTCTGCGGTTCCAGTCGCGCCGCCTCTCGAAAGGCGGGGATCGCCTCCCGGTAACGCTTCTGGCGTACATAAACCGAAGCTAAGTTCGCGTGCGCTGTCGCGTCGTCGGGCTGCAGCTTCAGGAATGCGACGTATTCAAGAGCCGCACTCGTGAGGTCACCCGCTTGGGTCAAAGCCTGAGCGAGATTGTATCTGGCATTCGCATAACTATTGTCGATACGTAGCGCTTCCCTGAACTCCGCGATCGCGGAAGCTTCCTCCCCGCTTGCCAGCAGTGCTCCTCCGAGGCTGTTATGAGCGGTTGCACTCTTTGGCTCCGCCGTGACCGCCTCCCGATACTGTACGATTGCCTCCTGTAACTTACCGCGGGATTGGAGGAGCGAGGCTAAGTTGTACTTAGCAGTGAAGTCCAGAGGATACTTCTCAAGCCTCCTTCGTACTACTGCCTCTTGTAAATCCAGGCGAGGGTCCTCTCCTGAGCCTTGGTTGCCTACGGGAAGCAGTTGTAACCAGACATGGCCCATTTCATCCTCGCTCCTGTTGCCAGTCTTGACCAAGCGGGGCGGACGATTCGGGTTGCGTCCGTTCGAGACGGAGTTGTCGTAGGTGATGCGCATCTCGACTTTGGTTCCCCTCGGCAGCAGCACCGGGTGCTTATACTCGTAAACCGCCTGCCAGTTGATATCCCAATCCGGAATTCGGATTAACCACTCACGACGGCCGCCCGGAATGGTAGCCCATGCCTCGATCACTTTGCCGAGATAGTGAGCGTGAGGATAAATAGCGAGAAGCTTACTGTCGACCGGCAATGTAAGTGCATCAGTAACCGCAAAAGTGGTGCTGCCCGGCGGAATGTTGATGGCCCCGTCATGCTCCAACTGCACCAGCATAGGAAATAGGGACGGACTGGTTTTCGAGAAGTACAAGCCGACCTCTGCCTGGATCTGTTCTACTTTTCCGGTAGGTTGCAGATGGAGGTTAATAACAAGATCTGTATGCGGGTCAAGACGCCAGCTCATTTGATTGGGCTCGGGGCGTACAACGGTACCGGGTTTCCAGAACAGGAAGTGAGAATCGGGGTCAAAATCTCCGGCTGCGGCCTCGGTCAGGAGATCCATGCCAGGAAATCCAGGATGCCCGTCCTCTCCCTCACGTCGACGCAGTGACTGCGCCCGGTCCAGAACGATGTTCGCGTGGTGAACCACGCGCGTGTTGTTAAGCCGTAAGTCCGCGGCTCGAACATACTTCGTGCTCGTCAGACCCGTTCGAAGCACAAAGTTGCGGAAAACGTCTGTCCCGTCCGCCGGAATTGCGAAGGATACAGGCATCCTTACCACCAGGTCCGGCGTGCCCAGTTGCCATCCGTCGTTGAAGTGCGGCGGATCG
>Ga0308175_100000381_pt1 | contig 30997 bp, 29 predicted proteins | sample PhyCR1_3_FD_203893 | JGI IMG/M metagenome (GOLD analysis project Ga0308175, IMG submission 203893) | Soil microbial communities from UC Gill Tract Community Farm, Albany, California, United States - DLSLS.C.R1 | ecosystem: Environmental > Terrestrial > Soil > Agricultural land | place: USA...
ACGTTGACCGTCCGGACGGCGGCCGACCTGTTCCTCGACTCGCTCGGCAACCCGAACACCGTCCGGAACTACGGCATCGCCGTCGGGAAGACTGCCGAGCGCCTCGGCGAGGGCCGGCCGCTCGCCCCGGTGGAGGACGCCGAGATCGGCGAGGCGCTGGAACTGCTGTGGGGCCGCTCGCCGGTGAATACCTGGAACGCCCGCCTGGCGCGGTGCTGTCCTGGACGGGCTGGTGCTCCGAGCTCGGTTACGAGGGCCCGACAGTCCCGGCCTGGGCGAAGCGACTGGCTGTGCCGGACTCCGAGACCCCGGCCCGCTCGAAGATGGCCGTCGACCGGCTGATCGCCCGGCGGGAGATCCACCTGCGGGAGAAGACCCTGTGGCGGATGCTCTACGAGACCTCGGGCCGGGCGGAGGAGGTCCTCGGCGTGAACATCGAGGACCTGGACTTCGCCGGGCGCCGCTGCCCGGTCAAGGCGAAGGGCGCCCGGACCAAGGCCCGCCGCCGGGGCCAGGTCCGCGAGGACTACGTGCTGGAGACGGTGTACTGGGACGCAGGCACCGCCCGGCTCCTGCCCCGCCTGCTGAAGGGCCGCACCCGCGGGCCGGTGTTCGTCACCCACCGCCGCCCGGGGCCCGGCAAGGTGCTCTGCGCGCGTGACGTTCGCCCGGACACCGGGTTCGCCCGGCTGTCGTACGGGCAAGCCCGCGCCCTGCTGGATGAGCACACGGCCGTACGCGGACCTGGAACGGGCTGGGATCTGCACGAGTACCGCCACTCCTCCCTGACTCACCTCGGCGAACAGGGCGCGTCGTTGCTGATGTTGATGGCGAAGTCCCGGCACAAGAAGCCGGAGAACGTCCGCCGCTAGTTCAAGCCGTCCCCGGAGGCGATCGCCGATCTCACCAGCCTGCTCGCTCCCGGCGGGAGCCGTCGCTGATCGCGGATCAGGCTCTCACCCGCAGGATGCCCGTGGCCTGGCCGGGTGCCAGTTGCACGAGGCGCCAGTGCTGTTCCCGAGGCCGCGGTCCAGTGAGAAGGAACTCTCTGCGACGGTGGCCCGCCGTTTCCCGGGCCGAGACGGCGGATTTCCCGGCCCGCTCCGGCGTCATGATCAACAGTTCGGTGACCAGGCCTCGTGAGCGAGTCTGCCGGTCGGCGAAACCGGTACAAACCTCAGGCGAAGCCAGGCCGCACCCGCACAGGGGCGGTCTGGTGGGGAGGGTCCGGCCGGCGTACGCGGCACAACGTACCGACAGGCGTGTCGGTAACATCCGACAGGATGCCGACGCTCACGTCGTCAAGTTTAAGCAAAGATACGGCGTGTCCGGCCTGTCGTGTCCTCATCCCCTTCATCGCTCGGAGAGCTCCGTGTTCCTTGCCCTACGCGATCTGCGCTTCGCCCGCGGTCGCTTCGCCCTGATGGGTGCGGTGGTCGCGCTCATCGCCGTACTGGGTGTACTTCTGTCCGGGCTTGCCTCCGGTCTGGCGGACGCCGGCATATCCGGGCTGCGTGCGCTGCCCGTGACCCATATGGCCTTCGATGAGAAGGCGACCAGCGAGCAGTTCTCCCGTTCGACCGTGGAGCAGGAGGACTGGCAGGCGTGGTCCGAGGCCCCGGGGTGGAGCGGGCGGAGCCGTTCGGGAACACCCTGGCCAATGCCCAGGTGGCCCAGGGAGTCAAGAAGGGCGAGCACGTCAACCTCGCCGTCTTCGGCATGGCGCCGGACTCCTCCCTGGCGCCCCGCCCCAGCAGGGGTGAGGGCCTGAAGGAGGGCGGTGCGGGCATCGTGATCACCCGGGAGATCGCCGACCTGGGGGTGGAGATCGGCGATGTGCTGACCGAGGACCGGAGCGGGGTGCGGCTGAAGGTCGTGGGACTGGTCGATGAGACCGTCTCCTACGGCCACATCGGCGTCGTCTACGCAGACCTCGGCACGTGGCGGCATCTGCACTACGGTCTGCCCGGCGACCTGCCCGAGGCCGCGAGCCGGCAGGCCACCGCCGTCGCCTTGACCCTGAAGCCGGGCGCCGACGTCGCCGCGGTGGAAAAGGCAACCGGGACCCTCGCCGAGACCAAGGAGGCCACGTTCGACGCGTCCCCCGGCTACGAGGCCGAGTCGAGCACCATGGCCCTGATCAAGGGATTCCTGTACGTCATCTCCGCCCTGGTCGTCGGCGCGTTCTTCACCGTCTGGACCGTCCAGCGCAAGCCCGAGATCGCTCTGATGAAGGCACTGGGCGCCCCCACCGGGTACATCCTGCGCGACGCGCTCGCCCAGGTCGTCGCCGTGCTCGTTGGAGCCACGGCCCTCGGCACCGCCGTCGGCCTGGCCCTGGGCAGCGCGATGATCGGTAAGGCCCCCTTCTCCCTCTCCGCCCCGGCCATCGCCACCTCCTCCGGCCTCCTCATCGTCCTCGGGACCGTGGGCGCCGTCGTTGCCGTCCGCCGCATCACCGCCGTCGACCCCCTGACCGCTCTGGGAGCCACCCGATGACCACACCCGCCACCGACCACCAGGCCACCGCGGACACCGCGGGCTCCGGTGGGCTGCGCCTGGACGACGTCACCCTCACCCTCGGCGACGGCGATACCGCCGTCACCGCCCTCGACCACGTCGGCCTGACCGTTGCCCCCGGTGAGTTCGTCGCCGTCGTCGGCCCCTCCGGATCCGGCAAGTCCAGCCTCCTCGCCGTCGCCGGCGGCCTCCAGCGGCCCACCTCGGGCACCGTGCACATCGCCGGCACCGAGCTGGCCGCTCTGTCGGACAAGGAACGCACCGCCGCCCGTCTTCGCCACATAGGCTTCGTCTTCCAGCAGTCGAACCTGCTGGCCTCCCTCACCGTGAGGGAACAGCTCCTGCTGCCCTTGCACATCGACGGCCGCCTCGACACCACTGCCCGGGCCCGCGCAGACGAACTCATCGAAGCCGTCGGACTGGCCCACCGCGCCGGCTCCCGTCCGCACCAGCTGTCGGGCGGCGAGCGCCAGCGCGCGGGCCTGGCCCGTGCCCTGATGACCTCCCCCGCCGTCCTGCTGGTGGACGAACCCACCTCGGCACTGGACCGGGTACGGTCCGCCGAGGCGGTACAGCTGATCGCCGAACAGACCCACGAGCGCGGAACGGCCACGGTCATGGTCACCCACGACACGGCGATAATGGACGCTGCCGACCGGGTCCACGAGATGGTCGACGGCCGCCTGTCCTGACGGAGGCCGCCAACCGGCACCGCATTCCCGGCCCTGTCCACCCCTCCAGGAGCCCGCCCCGCATGCCGAAGATCAACGCCTCCACCGTCGCCGAGCACCGCGCCCAGCAACGCGAGGCACTGATCGCGGCGGCGATCGACATCCTGGTCAACGAGGGCGCCGCCGCCGTCACCCCGGCGGCGGTCGGCGCCCGCGCCGGCCTGGCCCGCTCCAGCGTCTACCAGTACTTCGACTCCTCCGCAGCCCTCCTGGCCACCATCACGGAGGAAGCCTTCCGGCGCTCCAACGAGGCACTCACCCGCGCCATAGCCACCGCGAACGGCCCACTGGAACGCGTCGAAGCCTTCTTCAGGGAAAGCCTCCGCCTCGGCGCCGAGGGCGCCCACCGGCCCGCCGTCGCCCTCATGAACGCCGGCCTTCCTCCGGCCTGCCAGCAGCGGCTGATGGAACTCCACCTGGAGCAGGTCGAACCGTTCCGCGCCGCGGTCCGGGAGCTCGGCGCTCCCGAGCCCGCGCTCACGGCCGACCTGATCGCCGGAATGCTGCACACCGCCTTGGCCGCCGTCGAGAACGGCACCCCCCTCGATACGGTCACACAGCGCACCCTCGCACTCGTGCGCCGCTGCCTCACCCCGGCCGGCAGTACCGCCCGCGCACCGGAGGAAGGGGCCTGAAGCCCTCGTACCGCCGAAGCACCTCGGCCGACCGCGGCCCGGCACGCCTTTGCCGGTGCCTACTGGCTGTCGGCCGCGTTCTTGTCGCGCAGGGGCCGCAGGCCACCGGGCAGGTCGGGAAGCTGGAAGGAGTACCGGCCCAGTATGTTGACGTGGTGCCGCACGAACAGGGAAAGCCGGGCGACATCCCCGTCCCGGACCTCGAAGCCGTCCGCGCGGAGCTGGGTGAGGGCGGCGTCCATGTACCGGGTGTTGTAGAGGACCAGGGTTGAGGGTCCTGTCCCACAGCCGCTCCGGCCGCCGGCAGCAGTCGTAACAGACTCGGACCGAACTCCTGAAGCGGCGTCATAAGAGGGCCAGCGCCTCCACCTGCTGCGGTCGCTACGCTCGGACTTGTGAGCGAAGACGCCCGACTCACAGCGAACCACCGAGTTCACCTCGTGCCCGTTGTGTTGGCCTTGGCCAATCCACCATGGCAGCGGAACGTGTGGCTCGACCCGTCGACGTTCGAAAACCTGGACCATGTTTTCCACACGCTCTTCGACGACTTCTGTGACGCCGACGAGCCGGACCGGTACCTCGGCGTCAGCCTGCGAAGTCCGCAAGCTGCGCCGGGTCGCCGCCACCGCGTGCCGCGTCACCGACGAGGAATGCGATGCGCAGACGGGTGGCCCGGGCGAGGCGGGGACGAGATCACGGACATCTCGGTGGCCGTCGATCAGACGGCGGTCAGCCTGGAGCGGCGGCTGCGCGGCGAGCAGCGCTTCACCGCCGTACGGGCGTGGGCAGTTGGCAGGTCTTCGGTCGGGGCTGACGAGGGCCAGGGCGCAGGTGACGAGTCCCCCCGGGTGCGTCGACGACGTAGGCCCGGGCATCGCCATGAGCCTGTAGGCGTTCGGCCAGTTGGTCTCGGCAAATGGCTAGCCAGTCCGGGGTGAGCGGTTGGGAGAGGATCAGCTCGGATCGCAGGCGGGTGATGCCTTTGGCATCGGCGGGCGTGGCGCGGCGTGGAGTGGTCTCGGGATCGGTCCTGTTGATTCAGCGATGGGTGAGGCGGTAGGGGGTTCACCGTGCGGTCCCGGGCAGTCAGGGCTGGGATCACGCGGAGGCGGTCGTGTGCGGGTCGGTGATGGGGGAGAAGCGGGCGGGGGAGTGGTCGCTCGGGAGATCCGGGCGCCAGGCTGTGAGGATCTGGGCGCTGCATCCGAACAGGTCCGGCGGCAGGGCATCCAGCGGCCACCAGCGCCAGTCTCCGACACTCTCGCCAGGCTGGTCGGCCGGTTCGCCTTGCCAGTGGGTGACGAGCGCACCGAAGGTGATCCGGCAGGTGAGGGGTCGGTTGTTTCCTCAGGGCGAGGTACGGCCCGGGGCCGGCAGGACCGCGAGGTTCTCCCCGGACTGCCTCCGCCGTTCGACGAGACGCGCGTTCTGTGCCTCCAGTTCGGCGTTACGCAAGGTCAGGACCTGGATCTGGTTGGCGTAGGCGGCCACGGTGTCCTTCAGCTCGCGGACCTCGGACGCGTGTTCTCGACGAAGTTCGCGCTCCGCCTTCTTCAGCTGATACCTCCGCCCGCAGTTCTTCCGGTTCTGGTCGGCGGGTCTGCGGCGCCTCCAGAATCTCCTTCACCGCCTACCACCGGCGAGCGGTAGTAGGAAGCGCGGGAGACTCCGGCCTCGGTGCACAGATTGACACTTCTCAGCGAGCTGAGCGGACCGCGACATGAGCTGCACCACCCGCGACCTCAGAACGGGCACCGTTTCCCGCCTATCGATCAAGGCGGCCTACTTCCTCAGCGACCTCACGGCCGGCACTGGGGTCACCCATTGGTCGTCCCCGGCAGCCGCACTACGGCGACGTCACACCGCACAAGTGCATTTACCGAGGCGCGGCGAGCGGCCCGCCGGAGGTCACGGTGGAGATCACGCGACTGGCGGCATGTCCGACCGCGAGGTCACTCCCCAAGGCGGACGCCGACCAGCGCTCTCGCTCGTCCTGCCGCAGGGTCACGGCCGAAGGCATCAGGTGCTTCCCAGCGGCCATATTTCTCAGCCAATGGATGACCTTGGTGAGCGGCTGTTTGCCCCAGACCTGCCGGTGCGTTCCGGCCGCCGCCCACCTGCTCGACTCAGCTGAACGTGTTGCAGCTGGCGACGCGGCCGGAGCGGTAGCCGGTGGAGAACCATTGCTGGCGCTGGCTCGCGGAGCCGTGGGTCCAGGTGTCGGGTGTGACCTTGCCCTGGTAGCGCTGCTGGATACGGTCGTCTCCGACGGCGGCGGCCGCGTCCAGCCCGCGGTTGATGTCGTCCTTCGTCAAGTCGGTGATCAGTGGTTTACCGCTCTTGGGGCCGGGGGTAGTGGTGGCGTGGTGGGCCCACACTCCGGCGTAGCAGTCCGCCTGCAACTCGAGTTTCACCGAGCCGCTGTTCTGGCCCTTTCCGCTGCCGCGGGAGATCGTTCCGCTGAGGTCCTGGAAGTGGTGGCCGTATTCGTGTGCGATGACGTAGGCCTCGGCGAATGGGCCGCCCTTGGCGCCGAACTTGCTGCTCAGGTCGTTGAAGAAGCCGAGGTCGAGATAGACCTTGTCATCGGCTGAGCAGTAGAAGGGGCCGACGTCGGAAGTCGCGTTCCCGCAGCCGGTGTTCACACTGCCGGTGAACAGGAACGTCGGGGCCTGCTGGTAGGGCTTGCCGGCGGCTGTCTCCGTCTGCTTCCAGAATGCCTGCACGCTGTCGACCACGGCGACGATCCGGCACTCCTCCTTGCGGTTGGCGTCGGCACCGGTCCGGCAGTCCACCGCGAGGTCCGCGGCTGACTTGCCGGACGAGGACGTGTCGCCGCTGCCCGAGCCGAACATGCCGGGGTCGACACCCAAGAGCACGGACGCGACCAGCACCACGAGCCCGACCAGTCCCCCGCCGATGGTCTTCCCGCCGCCCGGGATCCCGCCCAGCGCACCTCCCCGACCGTCCTCGACCTCGGACGTGTCCAGAGCAGCATCGTCGTCGAATTGCATACGGTGACCCTCCCTCAAGCAGCGCGCCGGACCGCCCCGCGTCGTCCCGCTCGCCTACCCGGTACGAGGACATCCCCATCCCGTCCTCTTCCTGCTCCGCCTCTTGGAGGAGCCGGCGGGCGACGCCGCGACGCCGCTCTGTGGGTGAACGGCGGACCGCAGTGCGCGCTAGCGGCCCCTCCATGCAGTCGACCGCGCAGCGGCACCCCGCCTGTCGCCGGTGCCGGGACCGTGCCCGCGAGGTTCAGACGACGGACGGCCGCCTCGGGTCGGTCGGGACGATCGCGTACTCGTCGAAGAGCCGTTCAAGGGCTTCGTGACCGTGCGTGCGGCGGTACTACATCTCGGCACGCTCGGGCTCCTGGAGCGCACCGTGCACAGTCAGGTGGGAAACGTGGTCCAGATACGCCTGGCCAGCTCCACCGAGGTGCTGCAGGACCACGTGCCACCGGTAGCCGCAGAGTGGGCTGAATCGCCGCCGCCGTCGGCTTGCGGCCCGCGCTGCTTGCCGCGGCCCGGGCGGAGCACCGGCCCGCGGCGGCACGGCGGGTGCCCACCGACGCGGGCGCGCCGTCGGGCGGGGATGATGGGTACCGGCGGGGCCCGCGCTGATCCCCGAGCCGGCGCGGGTCCCGCTGCACGTCTGGACGCTCCCTGCCCCCCGCTAGCCGTACGGATGTCGACGGAAGATGGACGCAGTGCGTACGTTCCAGGGTGCGGCAGCGGCGCCCGCAAGGACCGCCCCGCAGTAGCCGACCGCGCCCGCCGCGTCTCTCCGCCTGGTGACGCGGCCGAGGTCGATCCGGTCAGCCCTGGACGCTGCTGCGCGGCGCGGTGGAGAATTTCGCCACCGGCCTGTGGCTCCTCGACGGCGCCGGACGCAGCGAGCGCCGGCGCCGCGCGCTGTCGCAGTGGGACGAGGACATGCGCAACCGGCAGCAGCACGAGGCGCAGTGGCAAGAGTCAGGTCCATCTCCCGCCTGGGCGTCGACCTCCGCGTCGGCATCGGACCCACATCACCGTCGCCGCAACCGCCTCCGGCCAGATCCCGGCCCCCGGCGGCTTCCTCGCCATTACCCCCGACAAGGTCGCCGACTGGCTCACACCCCTTCCCGTCGCAGCCCTGCACGGCATCGGACCACGCCAGGCCGCGATCCTTCGCGATGCTGGTCGCCGACGCCCTCGACGCCGCGGCCGCCGTGCTTGCCGTACCGGTCGTACTCAAGGTAATCCGCGTGCAGCACGAGAGGATCCTTGCCGGTCCCGTCTTCGTCCCGGCTCTTGGCTGACACCTTCGGTCCGATGAGCAGTTGTCGCGGGGCCGGGTTGGCACGGCTGCCTGCGCTCTGCCGGTGGCGGCAGCGGCGACCGGGACGCCACCAGTGCTTGGACAGGAAGCACCTCCCATTCCACCCTCGCTCACAACCGGCCTATTTCGCTATTCTGGCGCGCGAAAACCGCCATGCAGCGTACGGATGCCGTGAAGGTCCATCGGGTAGCCGGCCCGGGCAAGAGGGTGCCTCCGGGCGGGGTGCCCCGCGCGGACGGGTATCCGTCGGCTGTTCGGGCACACGAGACGTCATGCACGGACTACATGCGCGTCCCACCAGCAGCAGTCTCATCGGCCAGGCCTCCACAGCCGAGACATCGCCGCCCGGTCACGACGGCGCCAAACACTCACACCGAGGCCGGCGCACCGGCCGCCTGCGCCGCCGCGTCCTCGCCTACCGGGCAATCGATTTCCTGTCGACGCACATCCCGGACGACCCCGGCCCGGGCGACGAATGCCTGCTCCTCGTGCACACCCGCCAGGTCGTCGGCCAGGTCCGGTACCGGATCTGCACTGACTGCGACCAGGGTGTCATCACCGCCGTCGTCATCGACGAGCGCTTCCACAGCACCGGCCTGGGCACCCGTGCGCTGTCACACCTACGGTCCCGCCACCCGGGACTGACCTGGCGCAGCACGCTGCACAAGCGCACCACCCGTGATCTCCTGCGCCGGATGCGCATTCCCACAACCACTTCTGCCACGCCCTGCCCCCACGCTCACCAGACACTCTCTGCCCCGGCCGGCCCGATACTCGCGAGCGGCTGACCTCAACGCTCGGCGGTCACAGCGCACCTGCCAGCGCAGCAGGTGATGGATGGTCTGCCGTCGTCGCGCCCCTTGGTGAACTGGTACATCACCGCCCAGCGCGGCGGAGCCGGCATGGGTGAGGGGTGGCAGGGCATTCGAGGTGCAGGGGGTGGGCTGACCGCGCTTTCGGTGCCGCCCCGTCGACGTCAAGAGCCTCTTAGGGGTGAGAAGGTGAAGGGCTTCCGCAGCTTCATCCTGCGCGGCAACGTGGTCGACCTGGCCGTCGGCATCGTCATCGGGGCAGCGTTCACCGCCGTGGTGAACGGCTTCGTCAGCGCCTTCCTGACACCACTCGTCGGGCTGGCCACCGGCGCCACCGGCGACATGAGCCGCAAGACCTTCATCGTAGGCGCCACCAAGTTCCCCTACGGCGCCTTCGTCAACGCGGCGATCAGCTTCCTCCTCCTCGCCAGCGCCCTGTACTTCCTGGTCGTGCTCCCGATCAACAAGCTCCACGAACGCCTCGCCCCGCACCAAGACGTCCAGGCCCCCAAACGGGACTGCCCCGAATGCCTCAGCCCCGTACCCGCCCAGGCCCGACGCTGCGCCTCCTGCACCGTCTCCCTGCCCGCCGTACCCGCTCAGGCCGGGGAGACAACCCAGCGCGCCGGGTGACCCGACCTCCATGGCCCGGCCTGGGTTGCCGGGCCCGTCGCGGGCCACGTCCGTGGTGACGGTAGTTAGCGACGGCCTCCGATGCCGAACCGGCTGCGTGGCTTCACGGCCGGCGCGTCGACGACGGTGTCGCCCTGACCACTGAGCTGTCGCGGTGGCCCGGCGGCCGCGCCTGTATGACCCGCGCTCCGGCGAACCGCTGGAGGTGACCGTCGGCCACCTGGAGAAGCCCGTGACCAACGCCCCTACCACGCCCCGGGCTCGGCGCCCCTCCTGCGAGCCGGGCGGCCCCTTCTCGCGCTCGGGGCCGCCCGGGACGCCTACGCGGTCGGGTGACTCGAAACCCGGGATCGGGGAACCGGAAGAGATGCCCTGCCCCATAAGGGGAGGGCCGGGTCTCCCGACGCCCGGCTCCCTCACCGGAAGAAGGACCATGATGGCGCACGAAGACGACGTTGGGCAGGCCGTGCCGAACACCCCGGGCATGCGCTCCGACGGCGACGGCGTCACACGCCGCCGTCCGCTGCGCGAGCGGCACGTCGAGGAGACGGTCGAGGTCGCGGTGCCGGTCCGCACGGCCTACAACCAGTGGACGCAGTTCAAGACGTTCCCGCGCTTCTCGACCGTGGTGCGCGACGTCGAGCAGATCAGGCCTACCGTCACCGCGTGGACCATCGGCTACGGCCCCCTGCGTCACCGTTTCGCGGTCGAGATCGTGGAACAGGACCCTGACGCCTACCTGGCCTGGCGTGGCCTGGAGCAGCACCCCACCCACCAGGGCGAGGTCGAGTTCAGGCCGACGGAGTCCGGTGGCACCGCGATCACGGTCCGGATGCTCCTCCAACCGCAGGGGGCCGCGAAGGTCCTCACCCGCTCGTCCAGGGTCGTGGGGCTGACCGTGCGACTGGTGCGCGGGGAACTGGTGAGCTTCAAGCACTTCATCGAAAGGCTCGGTCAGGAGGGCGGTGCCTGGCGCGGCACCATCCGCAACGGCCGGGTGCAGCACGACACCCCGGAACCGCCCAGGAGCCGTGTCGCCCAGTGGCCCGTCGGCTGACCCGCGTACCGCACACGGCAAGAGAAAGGCCAAGCGATGCAGAACCCGCCCGGTGAGGAGCCGGAGACCTCCCTCTCCGTGACACCGCCGAAGAAGTGGGCGGCCGGGGTTCCCGCCGTCGTGCACGCGCTGGAGTACTCCCTGCAGCAGACCACCCCGCGCAAGACCGGGGTCGACCTGCTCACCATGAACCAGGTGGGCGGGGTCGACTGCCCCGGCTGCGCGTGGGCGGACCCCGCTCCGGGCCGGCGCCATCGCAATGAGTACTGCGAGAACGGCGCTAAGCACATCAACGACGACGCCACGACGCGCCGGATCACCGCCGACTTCTTCCGCGAGCACAGCGTGTCCGATCTGGCCGCCCGCTCCGACATGTGGCTCAACCAGCAGGGCCGGCTCACCGAGCCGATGATCAAACGGCCCGGGTCGGACCGCTACGAGCCCATTGGCTGGAACGACGCCCTGGGCGTCCTGGCGCAGGAACTCCGGGGGCTGGACTCGCCCGACGAGGCGGTCTTCTACACCTCCGGCCGGGCCAGCAACGAGGCCGCCTTCGTCTTCCAGCTCTTCGCCCGCGCCTACGGCACCAATAACCTGCCCGACTGCAGCAACATGTGCCACGAGTCCAGCGGCTTCGCCCTGAACGAGACGCTGGGCGTCGGCAAGGGCACCGTGAGTCTCGACGACCTCCACCACGCGGACCTGATCTTCCTGGTGGGGCAGAACCCGGGCAGCAATCACCCGCGGCAGCTTTCGGCCCTGGAGGAGGCCAAGCGCAACGGCGGCCGCATCGTGGCGGTGAACCCGTTGCCGGAGGCGGGGCTGCGACGCTTCAAGAACCCGCAGAAGCCGCGTGGGGTCGTGGGGCGGGGCACCCAGATCGCCGACCGCTTCCTGCACATCAAGCCGGGCGGGGACCTCGCCCTGTTCCAGGCACTGAACCGGCTGTTGCTGGAGGCGGAGGACGCGCGTCCCGGCACCGTCCTGGACCACGACTTTATCAACGCCCACACCTCCGGTTTCGAGGAGTTCGCCCGGCACGCCCGCACCGTCGACTGGGACGACGTGCGCGCGGCGACGGGACTAACCCGCGAGGAGATCGAGAAGGTCCACGACGAGGTCCTGCGGAGCGAACGCGTCATCGTGTGCTGGGCGATGGGCATCACCCAGCACAAGCACGGCGTACCCACCATCCGGGAGATCGTCAACTTCCTGATGCTGCGCGGCAATCTGGGGCGCGCCGGCACGGGCGCCTGCCCGGTGCGCGGCCACAGCAACGTCCAGGGCGACCGCACCATGGGCATCTGGGAGCAGATGCCGGACACCTTCCTGGACGCCCTTCAGGACGAGTTCGGCTTCGATCCGCCGCGCCCGCACGGCTTGGACTCGGTGAACTCGATCAAGGCGATGCTGGAGGACCGCGTCAAGGTCTTCCTCGCCCTGGCCGGGAACTTCGTGCGCGCAGCGCCCGACAGCGAGGTCACCGAGAAGGCGATGCGTTCGTGCCGGCTGACCGCCCACATCTCCACCAAACTCAACCGCTCGCACACCGTCTGCGGCGACACCGCCCTGATCCTGCCGACGCTTGGGCGCACCGAGCGTGATGTCCAGGCCGACGGCGAGCAGTTCGTCACCGTCGAGAACTCCATGAGCGAGGTGCACACCTCCCAGGGACGACTCGAACCGGCCTCGCACGTGCTGCTGAGCGAGGTCGCCATCCTGTGCCGGCTCGCCCGGCTGAGCCTCGGCGGCGAGGGGGACATCCCCTGGGCCAAGTTCGAGGGCGACTACAACACCATCCGCGACAGCATCTCCCGGATCGTGCCGGGCTTCCACGACTTCAACGCCCGGGTGACCCGTCCGGGAGGCTTCCAGCTACCCAACCCGGTCAACGAGGGCGTGTTCAGGACCGAGACCGGCAAGGCCCGGTTCACCTGCAACGAGCGGGTGGTCCCCCGGGCCCCCGAAGGTCACCTGCTGCTGCAGACCTTGCGCTCGCACGACCAGTGGAACACCGTCCCGTACACCAACAACGACCGCTACCGCGGCATCCACGGCAGCCGCCACGTGATCCTCGTCAACCCGGCCGACCTGTCCGAACTCGGCCTCGCCCAGGGCGATCGCGTGGACCTGGTGAGCGTCTGGGAGGACGGCACCGAGCGCCGGGCCGAGAACTTCGAGGTCGTGGCCTACCCCGCGGCCAAGGGTTCGGCCGCCGCCTACTACCCGGAGACGAACGTCCTGGTGCCGCTCGACAGCGTCGCCGACGTAAGCAACCAGCCCACGTCGAAGGGCATCGTCGTCCGCCTCGAACCCACGGGCGACCGATCCCGGCCGGCACCCGTCTGACCGAAACCGACGACGCCGCGGGACCCGCTGACAGCAGCGGGGCCCCGCTGTCGCCTGGCTCGACCTTTAAGAGATCAACGAAGCCACACCACGTATGGGCTGCTGTTCCTGCTGATCGCGCAGTCCCCGCTCGCACTTGCGGTGATCGTGGCGACGCACATTGTCCTGGACCGCTATCGGGCCGCGAAGTACCTGGTCTGGGCGTGGAACCTGCTGTCGTCTGCCTCACGTCGGGTCGTTTGGGCCGACGTGCAGAACCAAGGCTCGCCCGTGGTCGTGCTGTCCGGCCTGGCGAATGCCCTGGTCATCGTTGCTGACAACACTGTGCATTGGCGATTAATGCCGCTGCCCTGGCGTGTTGGGGGTGAAGGCGATGACTTTGGTCAGGAGGTAGGACCGGAACGCGCCAGAAGCCTACTGTGGTGACCGGAGCATCGGTGGTGGGGGACCGTGCTTGGTAAATGGTGACGACCGGCTTGGTTTGCGGCCCGGAATCGCGGTTGCCGACCAGATCACTCCGTCATGGGCAGGCACTCGGCGAGCAGGTCGACGACGTCACACCAGGCTCGCTGCGCGTGCTGCGGGTGGTAGCCGACGCCGGGGCGCACGGTGTGGTCGACCGTTGGGTGATGGAAGGCGTGCAAGGCGCCGCCGTAGATCACGAGGCGCCAGTCGACACCTGCAGCCTGCATCTCGGCGGTGAATGCGTTCCGTTGAGCGGGCGGCATGATCGGGTCTTCCGACCCGACGCCGGCCCACACTGGGCAGCGAATGCGCGCCGTCTCGCCTGGTCGGCCCGTGGTCAGTGCGTTGACTGTCCCGATCGCGCGCAGGTTGACGCCGTCGCGTCCGAGTTCCAGCGTGATTGCGCCTCCGGTGCCGTAGCCGATGGCGGCGATCCGGTCGGGGTCGGTCCGCGGCTCGGCGCGGAGCACGTCGAGCGCCGCGTGGCCGATGTCTCGCATCCGGTCGGGGTCGGCGAGCAGTGGCATGCAACGGGCCAGCATCTCCTCAGGGTCGCCCAAATAGCGTCCGCCGTGGAGGTCGAAGGCCAGCGCCACGTATCCCAGCTCGGCGAGCGCATCGGCCCGGCGGCGCTCGACGTCGCTGAGCCCCACCCCCTCGGGCCCGACTAGGACCGCGGGCCGGCGGTCGACACCGGCCGGGAGCGCGAGGTGCCCGATCATCGTCAGGCCGTCGGCCGCGTATTCGATCGTGCGCGTTGCAACCGTCGTCATGAGCCTGGACTGTAGTGATCGTCGAGCGTGATCGGGCCGGTGTTCTGCCGCTGGCAGAGGGCGGGTCTCTGGCGTATTCCGGAACCACCCGGTCAGCGGTTCAGTTGAGCCATCAAGTCCCGGTTCGTGGCGCGTGCGGCGGCGAGGTCCTCGTCGCGCTCGGCGAGTTCGGGGCGGAGGTCGAGGATCCGCTGCTCCAGCTCGCCGATCCGGCGGGTGAGTGTTTCGATGTCGGCGGGGCACCGAGCCCGGGGCTTCCCAGACGGCCTGTCCGAGTGCTTTGGACAGGCGTCGTTCGAGCCGGGTGATGTGTGCGGAGAGACGGCCGCGACGTGAGGTTCCCGACGTCGGCCAGCGACTGGCGGCTGGCCTGGCTCGGCACCCTGCTGCAGTCGGCGTCGACGCCGGTCTCCTGCGCCCGGATATCAGCAGCGCAGTCGGGGCGCCGTAGGCTCAGCGCGCGGCAGCACCAGACCGCACCATCGCGTCCTCGAGCAAGAACTACCGGTACTCGACCAACCTTCAGGTCGTCATCGACGCCAACAGCCGCCTGGTCGTGGCCATCGGCCTCCCGCCGCCCGGCAGCCGCAACGACTGCCGGGCGTTCACGGAGTCCGGCGTCGACCGGGCCTGCCCGCATCGCAAACGACGAGGTCAGGGCCGCCTCACCTCACAGCAGGAAGCAGAGAACGCCGTCCATCGCCAGGCCCGTGCACGGGTCGAACACGCCCTGTCGCGGCTGAAGAACTGGAAGATCCACTGATCGTCACCGCCGTATCCACCTGAGCTTGGACTCCGGGCGCTGAAGTCACCCAGAGGGCAGACCGTCCACACTGCCAACTACTAGAGGCCGGCCAGCCGGATCAATCGGGTCGAGCGGGCCCACTGCACTTGGTCCAGGTGCACTCACCTGAAACAGAGGTGTCCCGGACGGTGATCCGCAGGCGGCCCGGCATGGTCAGGGCTGTCCGTGTGTGGCTTCGTTCACGTTCAGCAGCAGCGTTTGCCGAGGAGATTGAGCAGCGGTCGCCGATCGACGGGCTCGCGAATGTTCATGGGAAATGACGGCGCTGTGGCGCTGTCAGGGGAACTGTCCCGCCGCTGTTCAGGGCAGGTATTCGATCAGCCGGTTGACCAGGTCGACTGGGCGTGACAGCGCAACCAGGTGCCCGCCGGGAACCTGGTCGATGTCGATCCCGAGGCGGTCGCGCGTCACTCGGCGCTGGAACTCCAAGGGGAAGAACCGGTCCCCGGCCGCGGCAAGCACGCGTGTGGTCACGTCTGGCCACCGTTCTCGTCGAGCGGGGTGTCCAGCGCGTGGGCGAGAGCGTGCCACGTTTTCAGTGTGCCGACGGTGCGGCCCTGCTCGATCTCGATGACAGTGCGCCTGGCCAGGCCGCTGCGGGAGGCAAGCTCGTCATAGCTCCACCCGCGCGCGGCCCGCAGACGCGCCAGCTCCAACCGCAGCGCGTTGAGGTCCGGGTCGGGCGGCAAGATCGTCACCCGTCTATCCGACGGTGCAGACCCCTGCCCTGTCAGTGCAGACCCCTGCCCTATTTCTGCAGGCCGTGGATACTGCGCCAGTGCAGAGGTCTGCACTATGGTGGCCGCCGCCCCTGCACCCGCTAGGGAACCGGCGCGCACGACAGGAGGAACACGCGCCCATGAGGCTGCGCACAGCATGCCCAGCACTGCCACGTACCTGGACCGTCGAACTGCGCCCGCACCCCAGCGGCCTCGCCCTCGTCTGCCAGCAATGCCCGCCCAGCAGCCGTCAAGTCGCCCCCGCCTCCGCCCGCTCAGCTGCCCTCGCCCACTTGGCAGGACACGCCCGCGACGACTTCCGCCCACCCCACCTGCGTACCTGCCAGTGCCACGAACGCGGCTGCCGCTGGCATCCCCGCCACCGCGGATGCGCAGGCCCCATCCGCCTCCTCCTCGCCTGCGAACGCGGCGGACGAATCTGGAGACTCGCCGACACCTGCAGCGCCTGCGCCGCAGCAACGGCTCAAGCAGCCGTCGTACCCGACACGGCCCTTACCGCACCACCCCAGCCGACGTCTACACGACGCCGCAGCCGACGGCCCAGAGGACCGGACGTAAAAACCCGAGTCCGCGACATGCTCAGCTACCTGGCCGCCACCCTTCCCAACACCACCACGCCCTCGGCGCGCTTGCTCGCACTGCAGTGCGCGCTTCGGGTGGACACCACCTTGCACGTCCGATTGCCCCGCGGCATGCTCCGCAGTCTCCGCCTCGACACCCCAGAACCCTGGCGCGAACTGGAGCAAGCGCCCTGGCTGCGCACGTCGCTCGCGAGAACATCCAGCGAGATCGCAGCCCAACTCTTCGACGCAGCCCTGCTCGCCCAGGCTCCAGCGCGCCCTGACCGGCGACGTGCTGCGGACTGGGCCCTCCGTACCAGCCGCTCGCCCAGGACAGGGGTGGCCGGAGCGCTGCAGCAACTGGTCGGTGTCTACCTCGCAGCACACGCCGACGCATCCGGCAGCGGCCTTACCGAGCCCGATCGGATGGCACGAGCCTGCGGCCTCAATCCTGAAGAACTCCCCCATCTCATGGACCAACTGCTGACCTTGAATGCGTGATGTCGTCATGGTGGCTGGCGCCGGAGGCCGGTGCCCGTGAGGCAGCCGTCGAGGACGTCGGGGCGGTACTGGAGCTGGCGTAGGCCGCGCCGGACGGCGGTGATCAGGTCGTCGGGGTCGGCGAAGGTGCGGTTGGCTGTGGTGGTGCGTCGCAGGACGGACCAGATGCCTTCGACCGGGTTGAGGTCGGGTGTCGGCGTACAAGTGAACGTGCACCACTTCGTACGGATGAAAGTGCACCGTTCTCGGTGCGGTAATGGGGTGGAGGCCGCGAGTCTGCTGCTGTCGGTTCGGGGTGGCAGGGAGGCGGCTGACGGTGGTCTTGGAACCACATCGCTGGCTGGAGTTGAGGCGGTTTCGCCCGCTGTATGAGTCCGGTGCGATGAGCCTGCGGGAGATCGCGAAGGAGACCGGGCTGAACCGCCGGACGGTCAGCAAGTACCTGAAAGACCCCGCTTCGGTCGTACCGCCGAAGAGGGAATCAGCAGGTCAGCGGCCTCGTCGAGTGGTGGACGAGGTCGCGCCGCTGATCGACGCCATGCTCAGGTCGGAGATCCTGCTCAAGGGAAGGGTGCTCCATGAGCGCCTGGTCCAGGAGTACGGGGTCACGATTAATTACCAGCGGGTGAAGCTCTACCTGCAGGAGGCCCGGCCCCGGATCGCGGAGGAGCTGGGCATCAGTCCGGGTGAACTGGCGGGTCTGCACCGGCGGTTCGAGGTCGTTCCGGGTGCTCAGGCCCAGGTGGACTGGGGCGACGAGGGCAGGATCCTCGCCCATATGGGCATTCCGAAGGTCTACTCCTTCCATATGACGCTGTCGTACTCGCGCGATCCGTTCTGCTGCTTCACCACCGGCCAGGACCTGGCGACGTTCTTCGACTGCCATCGTCAGGCGTTTGCGCACTTCGGCGGGGTGCCGATGAGCATCGTCTACGACCGCACCAAGACGGTCGTGCGCCGGCACGTCGCCCCGGGCGAGGCGGTCCCGCTGCATCCGGAGGCGGTCGCCTTCGCCGGGCACTACGACTTCGCCATCGACGTGCTGGCCGCTTACCGGCCCCAAGGCAAGGGCCGGGTCGAGCGGCAAGTCGGCATCGTCCGCGACCACGTTCTGGCCGGACGGGCCTTCTCCTCCGTCGAGGAGATGAACTCCGCCTTTGCGGCATGGGTGCCGCTGCGGCGGGCGAAGGTCCACGGCACCCACGGTGAGGTCATCGGGCACCGGGCCGTGCGCGATCACATGGCTCTGCGTCCGCTACCGAAGAGCCCCTATGTGGTCGCCCAGCGGCATCTGCGGCATGTCGGCAAGGACTGTCTGGTCGCCTTCGAGCGAACCTCTACTCGGTACCCGCCCGGAAGGTCCGCCCCCGCCAGCTGGTCGAGATCCGGGCCACGAAGTCCCAGGTCAGCCTGCACTCCACCGCCCCCGACGCCGACGGCCAGACGCTGCTGGCCGTCCATCCGCGGGCCGTCGGCCGCGGAGCCCGCGTCGTGGATGAGACCCACTGGGACGGCCTGCCCACCGGCACCGGCCGACGCGTCACCACCGGCGACGCTCTGCCTTCGCCCCGCCGCGGCCAGTCTCTCGGGCCGGAGGCCGGACCGCTGCAGGCCCTGCTGAACCGGTCTGCAGCCGCGCATGTCGAGGTCGGCCGCCGCCCGTTGTCGGCCTATGACGAGCTGACCGGCACCCGCCCCTTTCACAGCCCCGACCAAGGAAGCCCGTTGAGCGAGCTGACCAGCACCCGCATCCGCACCACCGCCGCCAAGCTCGGCCTGCCGCACCTGGCCGAGGCCCTGAACCAGTACGTCCAGCGGGCGGACGAGGCCAAGATGGGCTACCTCGATCTGCTCGACCTGGTGCTGTCTGAGGAACTCGCCGTTCGCGACGACCGCCGCTTCCGCAACGGGCTGCGGCTGTCGAAGCTGCCGCACCACAAGACGCTGGAGGACTACGACTTCTCCTTCCAGCCCGACCTCGACCCGCGCAAGGTCAAAGACCTGGCCACCCTGTCCTTCGTCGAGGACAAGGCCAACGTCGCTCTGCTCGGGCCGCCGGGGGGCGGCAAGACGCATATCGCTGTCGCCCTGGCCGTCGCGGCCTGCCGGGCCGGATACTCGATCTACTTCACCAGCCTCGACGACATGGTCCGCCATCTCAAGGCCGCCGAGGACCAGGGCCGGCTGATCAGCAAGCTCACCAGCTACCTCCGCCCCGCTGTTCTCGTGGTCGACGAGGTGGGCTACCAGCCGTTGGAGCGGGCCGAAGCGCACCTGGTGTTCCAGGTGATCTCCAAGCGCTACGAGAAGGGTTCGATCATCCTGACCTCGAACAAGACCTTCGGCGAATGGGGTCAGGTTTTCGGCGACGAGGTCCTGGCCACCGCGATCCTCGACCGTCTTCTACCGGCTCAAGAACCGCCTCCAGGCGATCGAGCGGGACACCGACGTGGCCTGAGCAGTGGCGCACATAACTTCGTACTCCGTGGTGCACTCAGACGAGTACGCGGACAGTCGGGTGCGTAGGGCGGCAGTTGGAAGACGGTGAGCCAGTCGCGGTCGGCGATGTAGCGGCGCATTCCGGCCGTCAGGTGGGTGTTGAGATTGTCCCAGACCAGCACGATCGGGCCGCCGAGCTGCTGGTGGGCGGTCTGGATCAGGTCGCGGTAGTCCTTCCAGGAGTCTCAATGACGGAGTCAAGCCGCTTGCGCGGCCGGCGGGGCGGAGGTGAATTCACGGTCGTCGCGCAACAGAGCCCAGAGAACGCTCGCTCGTCGGCGGGCCAGAGCGATGACGGCCTGGACGTGTTTGCAGCCCTCGCCGCGCTTCTTGAGGTAGAAGTCCCGGTTCGGTCCCTCGCGGATGATGCTGGTTTGCGCGGACATATAGGGGGGCGACATCGGCCCAGGCTGCGTCCCACTGGGCGAAGTTGTGCTGCTCCAGCCTGCGGTGGCGTAGCTGTAGGCGGCAGCGCCGAGGAGCGGGACGGCCAGGGCGGCGAGAACGGCATAGACCATGGTGCGGTTGCGGACCTGTTCCGTGGTCAGGGGCGGATCGGTGATCTTTCCTTCGTCGTTCACCCATACGTGGACGGTGCTGCCGGCGGCCAGGGCGGGTTCGACGTCGGTCTTCGCGGTGCGGGTGTGGCCGTGGGGGTCGGTGAAGCGGACGGTGGCCGGGTACAGGGTTTTCTTCGCCTCGTACGATCCCGGCTCTGGATGGCGGGGGGCATCGTGGACCAGTACGGCGGGGGTGTGGGGCCAGGTGGCGGCCTGGTGCCGGGCGGTCTCCTTGTGATGGCGGTAGGCGGTGTCGCCGATGAGGAACATGGCGGCGGGGGTGGCGGCCAGCACAGCCAGGAACAGGCCGACGGCGATCAACCCCTGTGCAAGATCGGTGCGACGGCGCAGGGGATTGCGCCGCCATCGCCAGAGCAGCGTGTGCGGGAGTTCTTCGGGAGGGTGTGCCGGGGGATTGACGCGGGCCACGGTGTCTCTCCTTCCGCATGAACGTGGCAGCCTGGCTGGGCGCTTGCCGAGGTGGTGGGTCAGTGATGCTGCGTGGTGGTGGAAGGGTGGGCGTGGGCGGCTTGGAGGAGTTTCGCGGCGCCGCGGACTGCGGCGGTGTGGGGAGAGGGGACGGGCCGGACGGGGGCGCGGAGCCGGCGGCTGAGGTGGTACGCGATGTCGGGTCGTAGCGCGCCCCCGCCGGCGAGGAGTGCACCCCGCTGGAGGGCGTCGAGTGTCTGGGAGGTGCGGTCCTGGTCCAACATGGCGGTCACCATGGCGACGACCGCGTCGGTGATCTGCGCGGGCGGGGTGAGGCTGTCCAGGTCGCTGGTGCCCAGGGCGGTGTGGCGGGCGTCGGTCACCGCGCCGTCGGTGAGGAGCGTGACCTCAGTGAGGTGGGCGCCGATGTCGAGGACGAGCAGAGGATGGGTCAGGTCGGCCTCCGCTGCCATCGCCACCGCACGGGCGGTGGGGACAGTCAGCACGGTGCCCGGGCGCAGGACGTCCACTGCGGTGCGGGCTTCGGCCCGGTAGGTGATTCCGCCCAGGACGGGCGTGGTCAGGATGAGCAGCGGGCGGCCGAAGCGGGGCAGACGGTGGCCGAGCAGACGGTCGAGCATCCGCGCTGTTGCGGGGGTGTCGACGATCGCCCCGCGCTGGATGGGATACATGGCACCGGTGCCCGGGAAGGTCACCGTGGGCACGTCGAGGATCATGCGCCGTCCGGACATCCAGGCGCGGGTGCGGGCGCTACCGAGATCGAGGGCGATGCCCATGCACTGTCGGCACCAGGGCCACGGACGGTGTCGGGCGGCCATGGGACGGGGGCTGGGGGCGGTGGTCACCGGTCGGCCTCCCTGACCTGTTGGCAGCGGGCGCAGTAGCGGGCCTGCGGCACGATCATCAGTCGCTCGCGGGCGATGGGGCTGCGGCACAGGTGGCAGGTGCCGTAGCGGCCCTGGTCCATCCGCGTGAGCGCCGCTTCGACGTCGGCCAGGACCATGCGTGCGGAGGCGGCGAGTGTGACGCGGACCTCGATCTGGGAGGCGGCTTGCCGGTCGCGGAACGCGTCGGCGCGGGACGTGGCGGCGGTGGAGAGCTGGTGCAGCTGTTCCTGGCGGAACAGGCGCTGTTCGTGCAGGTTCTCGCGCAGTGCGGCGAAGTCCTCGATCGACAGGTTGGTGTTGCGGTCGTCGATGATCTGGTGGTTCACCAAGTCACCCCCTGGGCAGGGCGGGAGAGGGAGGTCGGACGGGTGGTTGTCAGACGGCGTTGCGCTGGCAGGGGACGCAGAACGGGGTGTAGGGCAGGATTTCCAGGCGTTCGACCGGAATCGGCCTGGTGCAGTGGCGGCAGATGCCGTAGCTGCCGTCTTGGACGCGGGCGAAGGCGGCCTCGACCTCGGCGAGGACACGCTGGATGGTTTCTTTCTGCGTGGACATCACCTGTTTTTCCGCGTCAGCTCGGGCCTCGTCGATGGCCCGCAGTTGAGTGAGTCGGGAGGCCCGTTCGTGTTCGAGGCGCTGGAGGGCCTCGTGCGCCGTCAGCCGTTCGGGGCGGGCTTCGGTCTGGGGCGTATCGAGTGACATGGCGATTCCTTCTTTCCACGTGAGGTGGGATGGGCCGGGCAGGGTAGCCGTTGGGGCCAGGAGCGGGGGGAGAGTCACGGGGGCTGGTTCATGCCTCTACCGTGGCCGCGACGCGGCGCAAAGCCCATCGGGCGCGATACCCATCTGTGGCATGGCCCGTGGCCCATCGCGGCGTGGGCAGGCCGGGCGCGGGAAATGGGCATTGGAGCCCGTGGCCGCGTCGACCGGCAGCGGGCAGCCTGGACAGCGGACCGGTCAGTACCAGTGGACGCAGCTCACGCTCGGGGTGCGCGGTGACCGACAGTAGAGACAGTGCCGTGTCACACGGAGAAAGGTGTCAGCCGGTGTCCCTGTTCTGGCGGATCTTCGCGCTCAACGCGGTGGTACTGGGAAGCGCCACCGCGCTGCTGCTGTGGGCACCGGTGACCGTCTCCGTGCCGGTGGTCCTGACCGAGGCGATCATCCTCGTGTCCGGCCTGGTCGTCATGCTGGTCGCCAACGCGGCCCTGCTGCGGATCGGACTGGCCCCGCTCGACCGGCTCACCCGGCTGATGGCCACCGTCGATCTGCTGCGCCCCGGGCAACGACTGCCGGAAGGGGGACGCGGTGAGACCGCCGAACTGATCCGCACCTTCAACGCCATGCTCGAGCGCCTCGAACACGAACGGGCGTCCAGCAGCGCCCGCGCCCTGTTCGCGCAGGAAGCCGAGCGGCGCCGCATCGCCCAGGAACTGCACGACGAGGTGGGCCAGAGCATGACCGCGATCCTGCTGTCGCTGGAGCGGGCCGCCGACGACGCGGACGAGCCCTTGCGCGGTGACCTGCGGCAAGTACAGGAGATCACCCGGGGGAGCCTGGACGAGGTACGGCGCCTGGTGCGTCGGCTCCGGCCGGGCGTACTGGACGACCTCGGTCTGGTCAGCGCGCTGACCTCGCTGACCGGCGAGTTCGCCACCCACGTAGGGCTGCGGGTGGTGCGTCGTTTCGAGACCGGCCTGCCCGCGCTGGACCATCAGACGGAGCTGGTGCTGTACCGCGTCGCCCAGGAGGCCCTGACCAACGCGGCCCGTCATGCCGAGGCCGGCCAGGTCGAGGTGAGCCTGCGCCACACCGGCGAGGCGGTGGAGCTGGCCGTCGTCGACGACGGCCGCGGCACCGGGGCGGCCCGCGAAGGAGCGGGAATGCGCGGAATGCGCGAGCGGGCCCTGCTGATCGGGGCCACTCTGGATGTCACCTCCCAGCCGCAGGCCGGTACGACGGTCCGACTCACCGCGCCCCTCAGGAAGCAGCCATGACCACGCCGCACACATCCGTGATCCGTATCCTCCTCGCCGACGATCATGCGCTGGTACGTCGCGGGGTGCGGCTCATCCTCGACCGGGAGCCGGACCTGGAGGTCGTCGCCGAGGCCGGGGACGGCGCGGAGGCCATCGAGCTGGCCCGCACCCATGAGGTCGATCTGGCGGTGATGGACATCGCCATGCCCCGGATGACCGGTCTGCAGGCCACCCGGGAACTTCTCGCGCTCAAGCCCGGCGTGCGGGTGCTGATGCTGACGATGCACGACAACGAGCAGTACTTCTTCCAGGCGCTGAAGGCCGGCGCCAGCGGATATGTGCTCAAGTCCGTGGCCGACCGCGATTTGGTGGCCGCATGCCGCGCCGCAATGCGCGACGAGCCCTTCCTCTATCCGGGTGCGGTCACCGCGCTCATCCGCAACTACCTCGACCGAGTCCGCCACGGCGAGGAGCCGCCCGATCAGGTGCTGACTCCACGCGAGGAGGAGGTCCTCAAGCTCGTGGCCGAGGGGCACTCGTCCAAGGAGATCGCCGAGATGCTCTTCATCAGCATCAAGACCGTCCACCGGCACCGGGAGAACCTGCTGCACAAGCTCGGCCTGCGTGACCGGCTGGAACTCACCCGCTACGCGATCCGCGCCGGCCTCATCCAAGCCTGAGCCCGCCGACTCCTCAGGGCTCCGGCTGCCCACTCCCCAGCCGGGGCCTTGAGGCTCCGGACCGCTGTCGGCGGGCCGCCACCAATGGGAAGGGAGAGGGGATGGCCCGCTTCGCGCACACCGCTCCGCGCACGCGTAGATCTGGCTCGGTCGCGGTGTGGACCATCCTGCTCGCCGTTCTTGCCACTCTGCTCGGCTCGTCTGCCCTGGGCAGTCAGCACCCCCGTGCATCGAAGGTCGCGGTGGCCGCCGCCGAGGCCGCGTCGGCGCACAGCGAGCCGTACGCAGACAGAGCGGACCCTGCGGTCTCCACCGTTTCCGTTCGAAGCCATCGGGACGGCGCCGGCCAGCGTCATGCTCCGCCGGTCTCCACCCCGGGCGCGTTGCCTGGCACGGGCGCCGACCCGTTCCGGCTCGCACTGCCCCCGCCCTCGGCGATAGGCCCGCCTGCATCGGAGCAACGGGCACACCGATATGGGGTGAGGGCACCACCTGCGCTCTCCGGCACCTGAACCTTCACCTCTTCTCCCTTCTCGGCCGCGGCCACTGTCCTGGCCGCGGTATGCCGGCCGGAGGCCCGCTGTGAACCGATCCCCGCACATCAGAGGGCTGATCGCCCTCGCCGCGGTCGCCCTGTCCCTGTACGTCGCGCTCACCGTGCCCGTACACCTCGGACTCGATCTGCGGGGCGGCACCCAGATCGTGCTGGAAACCCGCCCCACCGCCGCCGCTGACGCCGACGGCGAGCCCACGGACCGCACTGTGGAGGTGCTGCGCGGCCGTGTCGACGCGCTCGGTGTCGCCGAACCCACCATCGCCCGCTCCGGCAGCGACCGGATCGTCGTCGAACTGCCCGGCTTGCAGGATCCCCGGAAGGTGGCCGAGGTCCTCGGCCGCACCGCCCAGCTCACCTTCCACCAGGTACTCGGCACGGCAGCCGGCGCCGACGACGTATCGAATCCACTGCCCAAACGGCCGCGCGAGCAGGTGGTGGCTGACGAGTCCGGCCAGTACCTGCGTCTTCAAGCAGCTTCACTGACCGGCAAGGACGTCCAGAAAGCAGCCGCCCGCTTCGACCAGCAGGGCGGCGCCGGATGGCACGTCACCGTCGACTTCAGGGGAGCGGGCGAAAAAGGGTGGGCCCGCCTGACCGGCGAGGCCGCCTGCCATGCGCCCGGGGATCCGGCCCGCCGGGTCGCCATCGTCCTGGACAACAAGATCATCTCTTCGCCGCAGGTCGACCCGTCCGTCGCCTGCCGCTCCGGCATCAGCGGCGGCTCCACCCAGATCACCGGAACCTTCGACGACAGCGAGGCCAAGGAACTGGCCCTGCTCATCACCGGCGGCGCCCTGCCGGTACCGGTCGAAACTGTCGAACAGCGCACCGTCGGCCCCACCCTGGGCGCGCAGGCCATCACGGCCAGTGCCTGGGCCGCTGTCGTCGGCACGGCTTTGACGTCGTTGTTCATCATCGCCGTCTACCGGATCCTGGGCGCTCTGGCGACCGTGGCCCTGGCCTGCTACGGCCTCATCTCCTACGCCGCCCTCGCAGCCCTCGGCGCCACCCTCACCCTGCCCGGCCTCGCCGGTTTCGTGCTGGCCATCGGCATGGCGGTGGACGCCAACGTGCTCGTCTTCGAACGCGCACGCGAGGAGTACGCTTCTCGCCACCGCCCCACCCCGCGGTCGTCCCTTACCGCCGGATTCCGCCGGGCCTTCAGCGCGATCGCCGACTCCAACATCACCACCTTGATCGCCGCCGGCCTGCTGTTCTTCCTCGCCTCCGGGCCCGTCCGCGGGTTCGGCGTCACGCTGGGCATCGGCGTCCTCGCCTCCATGGTCAGCGCCCTGGTCATCACCCGGGCCCTGGCCGACTACGCGGTCGCCCGCCCCGCCTTGCGCCGCCGCCCCCACCTCACCGGCATCGCCCACATCGGCACCATCCGCGACCGCCTCAGCCGCAGCAAACCGAACCTTCTGCGCCACCCGCGCCGATGGCTGGCCACCTCGGCCGCCGTCCTCGTCCTGGCCGCCGCCGGGATCGCCGTGCGCGGCCTCGACTTCGGCGTCGAACTCACCGGTGGCCGCCTCATCGAATACACCACGACCACCCCCGTCGACGCCGACCGGGCCCGCAGCGCGCTCGCCGACGCCGGGTTCCCCCGGGCCGTCGTCCAGACCTCGGGCGACAACCAGCTCACCGTCCGCACCCAGCACCTGAGCAACACCCAAGCGGCGGCCATCACCGACACCGTCACCGACCTGGCGCCACGAGCCGACAAGATGCGCGACGAAGCCATCGGGCCCAGCCTCGGCAAGGAACTGCGCCGTGGCGCTCTCATCGCCCTCGTTGTCGCCCTCGGCGCCCAGCTCATCTACCTCGCGGCACGCTTCCGCTGGCTGCTGGGCACCTCCGCTGTCGCCGCCCTCGCCCATGACGTCGTGATCCTCGTCGGCATCTTCGCCTGGCTCGGCAAGCCTGTCGACGGCGTTTTCCTGGCCGCGCTGCTGACCGTCGTCGGCTACTCCGTCAACGACTCCGTCGTCGTCTTCGACCGGATCAGGGAACTGGGCCGGCGTGACCGCAAGGTGCCCTTCGCCCGCGTCGCCAACCAGGCACTCCTGCAGACCCTGCCCCGCACCGTCAACACCGGCATGGGCGCCGTCTTCATCCTCACCGCACTCGCCGTCCTCGGCGGTGACACCCTGACCGACTTCGCTCTCGCCCTCCTCATCGGCCTCGTGGTCGGCACCTATTCGTCGATGTTCACCGCCACACCGCTGGCCATCGAACTGCACCAGCGCGGCGGGGCCGGTCGCATCCCCGCAGTCAGGGGCAGCACGCGCCGCTGACGTCGGGGAGGTCCGGTCCTGTCGGCAGTGATGATCAGGCGACAGGATCCAACCGGACACAGCACCGGCCCGGGCTGGGCGACAGACAGGCCGCATACCCCTGCTCGTCCAGCCCGTGCAGGATGCCGCGCATCAGGTGCAGGTTCATGCCGCACACCGTCTGCGTGTGCGCACGTGCCAGGGCGTGAAAGGGGCAGTTGCCCAGCACAATGGCGTCTGCCTCGTGGCGCGGCTCGAACCCGTACCGTTCCAGCAGACCGAACAGGTCTGTGCCGTCCGGCTCGCCCAACTGCGCGCCGAGCTCTGCGGCCTTGCAGTGCAGTACTTCCCGCACCGGCGCGCCGGTTGCCGCAGATTCCTCCACGGAACGGGCCAGGAGCCGCCCGGCGAGCTCGTAGCGCCGGTCCGGCAGGCGGAGCCACTGAACCGGCACGATTCATGCTGAATGGCTTTTGGGGCGGGCCTTTCGGGGGCCTCTCGCCAGGGCTCGTGGCGACGCTGGCGCAATCGCCGTTCTGGCTACGGCAAGTTGGGCACTCGGTGGGCCCAGCGTGTCCTTGCTGTCGACAAGGACACGCTGGGGCATGGACGCTCGCAGACCAGGCGTCGTGACCCCTCCGAACCCACCCACGAAAGCGCTTGCCCTCCTGCCTGGCGGTGGACCTTGATCAGCTCTCCTGCGAGGGGGCCGGCGACCTGCGCCAAACGCTGGGGGCCGCTGACCCGTGCGCGGCGCTGAGGGCAGGGGTGCGTTCGCTGGCCCCGGCGACGCACTTCGACTTCCCCGAGGACGATCATTCCTTCAACCGTGCGGTGATGCGCTGCGTCGGCATCGGCAACTGCCGCAGCCACGGCGGCGTCATGTGCCCCTCTTACCGGGCCACCATGGAGGAGGAACACTCCACCCGAGGCCGGGCCAGGTTGCTCTTCGAGATGCTCGACGGACACGCCGACTCCGCCGTGCAGGACGGCTGGCGCTCCACCGAGGTGCACGACGCGCTGGATCTGTGCCTGGCCTGCAAGGGCTGCAAGTCGGACTGCCCGACCGGAGTCGACATGGCCACCCTCAAGGCGGAGTTCCTCTCCCACCACTACGAGGGCCGGCTGCGTCCTGCCGCGCACTACTCCATGGGCTGGATGCCCGTGTGGGCCCGGCTGTCCCGTATCGCCCCTGGGCTGGTCAACAGCGCACTGCGGGCGCCCGGTCTGGGACGGGCGGGCAAGCGGCTGGCCGGCGTGGATGAAGCGCGTCAGCCGCCCGTGTTCGCTCGGCAGTCCTTCCTGCAGTGGTGGCAGGCCCGCGATATCGAGGAACCGGACCCGGCCGACCCGCGCACCGTCGTGCTGTGGCCCGACACCTTCAGCACCTACTTCCACCCCTCGATCGCCATCTCGGCGGTACGCGTCCTGGAGGACGCAGGCTTCCATGTCGCCGTACCCACCAAGCCGGTGCGCTGCGGCCTGACCTGGATCTCCACCGGCCAATTGCCCATCGCCAAGAAGGTGCTGCGCCGCACCCTCGGAGTGCTGCGCCCTTACCTGGAGGCGGGCACCCCGGTCATCGGCCTCGAACCGTCCTGCACCGCCGTCTTCCGCTCCGACGCCCCCGAACTCATGCCCGCAGACCAGGACGTGCAGCGGCTGGCCGGACAGGTCCGCACCTTCGCCGAACAGCTCGTCCACCACGCTCCCGAGGGCTGGCAGCCCCCGCAGCTCGCCCGGCAGGCGACCGTGCAGACCCACTGCCACCAGCACGCGATCATGAAGTTCGACGCCGACCGCGAACTGATGCGCCGCGCCCACCTCGACGCCGACGTCCTCGACGAGGGCTGCTGTGGTCTGGCGGGCAACTTCGGTTTCGAACGCGGCCACCACGAGGTTTCCATGGCCGTCGCTGAACAGGGCGTTCTGCCCGCCGTCCGGGACGCAGCCCCCGACAGCCTGCTGCTGGCCGACGGGTTCAGCTGCCGCACCCAGATCGAACAGGGCGGCACCGGACGGCGGGCCCTGCATCTGGCCGACGTGCTGGCCCTCGGCCTGGACGGCACCCTGCCCGCCGAACACCGGGGCGACACCCACCCAAAGGCCCCTCAAGGCGGCCTATGACCTGGGACTTCTCCGGACGGCACCTCGTACGACGTGTTTCCGATGACGCATCACGTGGAGTGCGTGGCGATTCTGGAGCCTGCGGACAAGGGCGCCTGACCTGGGGTTCGTGAGCCAGGCGCTTGTAACAATCAGGCGGCGACGAGCTCCTGCTCACGGTCCGGCGTCTTGACCTCGGGCTTCTTGTTCGGCAGCGAGAGCCGGAAGACCTTGCGCCACGCGGAGCACACCTGCTTGGGCAGCGGTCCGGTGACGTATTCCAGCTCGTACTTCTCGAACAGCGCGCGCACCTTCACCGCGACCTCGGCGTACCGGTTGCTCGGCAGGTCCGGGAACAGGTGGTGCTCGATCTGGTGCGAGAGGTTGCCCGTCATGAAGTGCATGGCCCTGCTGCCGCTGATGTTCGCCGAGCCCATCATCTGGCGCAGGTACCACTGGCCGCGCGTCTCGCCCTTGATCGACCGGCGCTCGAAGACCTGCACGCCCTCCGGGAAGTGCCCGCACATGATCACGGAGTGGGACCAGATGTTGCGGACCAGGTTCGCGGTGAACGTGGCGGCGAGCGTGGGGAGGAACGACGGGCCCGACAGCAGCGGGTGGATCACGTAGTCCTTGAGCACCTGCTTGCGGATCTTGCGGCCCACGGCCTTGGCCCGCGCGCGGAACTCCGGGTTCTTGCGGCGGCGCTTGTTCAGGTTCTTGCCGAGCTCCAGGTCGTAAGCTGCGATGCCGTACTCGAAGAAGCAGGCGTTGATGAAGTTCCACAGCGGCTGGCCGAGGTGGAACGGGTGCCACTTCTGGTCCTCGTCGACGCGCATGATGCCGTAGCCGAGGTCGTTGTCCTTGCCGATCACGTTGGTGTACGTGTGGTGCAGCTCGTTGTGCGAGTGCTTCCACTGGTCGGCCGGCGAGACGTGATCCCATTCCCAGGTGGTGGAGTGGATCTTCGGGTCCCGCATCCAGTCCCACTGGCCGTGCAGGATGTTGTGGCCGATCTCCATGTTGTCCATGATCTTCGCCACGGACAGACCGGCGGTGCCGAGCAGCCACGCCGGCGGGAACATCGAGAACAGCAGCACGCCCCTGCTGACCAGCTCGAGCTTGCGCTGCGCCGAGATGACCCTACGGATGTAGGCGGCGTCCTTCTCGCCGCGTCCGGCGATCACTTCGTCGCGGATCGCGTCCAGCTCGTGGCCGAGCTCCTCGATCTGCTCCGCCGTCAGATGGGCGGTGGGGTCGATGGCGGTCAAGGTGCTCCTACCGTTCGATGTCGCAAGGGCCCGCCGCGGCGGACACACAGGTCTGGATGAGGACGCCCGGCTCGGCCTCGGTGATCTCGCCGGTGCGCAGGTCGCGGACGGCGCCCGCCTTGAGCGGTGTGACGCAGCCGAAGCAGATGCCCATGCGGCACCCGGACGGCATGAGCACGCCGGCCTCCTCGCCGATGTCCAGCAACGGCGTGGCGCCGTCCGCATCGACGGTCTTGCCGGTGGCGCGGAACGTGACCTCGCCGCCGCCGCCGCCGCATCCGTCGCCGGCGACGACGATGCCGGGGCGGAAGCGTTCGGTGTGCAGGCGCTCTTGGACGCCGTGCCCGCTCCAGTGCTCTTCGGCGGCGTCGAGCAGGCCCGCGGGCCCGCAAGCCCAGGTCTCGCGCTCGGCCCAGTCGGGCACGAGTTCGTCGAGACGGGCGATGTCGAGCATGCCGTCTGTGTCGGTGTGCACCTCGATGAGCCGCAGCTTCTTGTCCGCGACCAGATCGTGCAGTTCGTTGCGGAAGATCACGTCCTGCGGCCGTGGCGCGCAGTGGATCATGACGACGTCGTCGAACTCGATGTCGCGCAGCATGCCCATCACGGGCGTGATGCCGCTACCGGCCGTCAGGTAGAGCACCTTGGCGGGCTTGGCCTGCGGCAGCACGAAGTCACCGGTCGCCTGGTCGAGCTGGATCAACGTGCCCGGTTTCGCCCTGCGGACCAGGTGGTTGCTGACCTTGCCGTCCGGGATCGCCTTCACGGTGATCGTGACGTGGCCGTCCTGGCGGTTCGTCGGCGAGGTGATGGAGTAGGCACGCCACAG
>Ga0308175_100000382_pt1 | contig 30947 bp, 35 predicted proteins | sample PhyCR1_3_FD_203893 | JGI IMG/M metagenome (GOLD analysis project Ga0308175, IMG submission 203893) | Soil microbial communities from UC Gill Tract Community Farm, Albany, California, United States - DLSLS.C.R1 | ecosystem: Environmental > Terrestrial > Soil > Agricultural land | place: USA...
GGCTACCGCCTCGCGTAGCGTTTCCCGCTTCCGCTTCCCGCCATCCCCTACAGCGTGCGGGAACGGGAAACGGGAAACCCATCGATTTTCGTGCCCGTTAGTCCATCAACAAGCGTGCTCATGCTCAATGTCTCCTGGCCGCTCGACATGAACCGTCCCATTTCGCGAGACAGCGTCAACAAGGCCGTCTCGTTCTACGACGAGTAGGAGGGCCCGATGGGTCTCGCTGCAGGACTGATGGACAACCGTACGATTCTGGAGAAGGCCGATCTCGCCCTCTCCGACCTCACCAACGGAGGCGGCCTCTTGCAGCCGGCGCAAGCGCAGAAGTTTCTGCGCATCCTCATCAACGAGGCGGTGATCCTCAAGCAGGCGACCGTCGTGCCGATGCGCAGCCCCAAGCAGCTCATCGAGAAGATCCGGTTCGCCAACCGGATCTTGCGGTCGGGCTCGGAGGCGGTCGCGCTCGCGCAGGCCGATCGGGCGAAGCCGACGTTGGGCCAGGTCGAGCTCGACGCGCAGCTGTTCAAGGCCGAGGTCCGCCTCAACAACGAGATCCTCGAGGACTCGATCGAGCGCGGGCAGCTGCGGCAGACGATCATGCAGCTGATGGCCGAGGCCATCGCGCGGGACGTCGACGAGGTCATCATCCAGGGCGACAAGGCCAGCGCTGACCCGTTCCTGGCCAAGCTCGACGGCATCCTCAAGCAGGCGACCTCGAACATCGTCGACGCGCAGAACCAGACCACCAACAAGGGCGTCTTCCGCGACATGCTGAAGACGCTGCCGAGCGCGTTCGCGCGCAACAAGAAGCTGCTGCGGTTCTTCACGTCGGTCAACTCCGAGATCGACTACAAGGACTCGCTGGCGGAGCGCGCCACCACCGGCGGTGACAAGTACGTCGAGGACGACGTCTCGGCGACCTACTCCGGCGTGCCGGTGCTCGACGTGCCGATGTTCCCCGAGAACCTGGGGCCCGGCAAGAACGCGACGGCGAGCATCCTCACCGATCCCAAGAACATCAACGTCGGGATCTGGCGCAACATCCGCGTCGAGGTCGACAAGCTCGTCTCGGACGGCGTGCTCATCATCGTTGCGACGCTCCGCTTCGACGTGAAGTACGCGGAGGAGACGGCGGTGGTGAAGGCCGTCAACGTCAAGGTCGGTGCGTGATGGCGAAGATCTCCAAGCGGTTCGGCTCGGGCGGCGCGAACCTCACGCCCGGCGGCGCGGCCGGCCAGCCTGCACTCGCCGACGCGCTGCGCGACATCGCCGACGATCTGGTCGCCCTCAAGCCGGCGCCGGTCGCTGCGGCGGATGCGACCGCCGCCTACGGGGCCGGCGAACAGGCGCTCCTCAACGAGCTCAAGGCAAAGGTCAACGCGATCGCGGCTGTCGTCCTCAAGACGACCAAGGCCTGAAGGGACACGACATGGCAAAGCTGATTCGATTGAAGCCCCTCGACGCCAAGAAGGGGCACGTCATCCGCCGCTACACCGCGTTCTCGACGACGTTCGAGGAGCGCAAGGGCTGGTACCGAGTCTCCGACGAGATGGCGTCGTACCTCGCCACGGTTCACCAGGTGCCCAACGACGAGGACGCGCCGCTCGCCTTCGATGTCTGCACCCAAGACGAGGCCCAGCAGATCGAGGCCGCTGAAAAGAAGAAGGCCGAGGAACGGGCTCGTGCGGCCGAGCCGAACGTGGCCACGCCACGTGACGTCACGCTGTTGGGCGGCGATCTGACGACCGCGGACCTGCGGGAACCCAGCCGGCGCTCGCGGGCGGCGGCGGCCGGGAGGCGCGCATGAGCGAGAGCGCTGATCCGGCCACGCCACCCGGATCCGGTGATGCGGTGCCCGATCCCGCCGGGCCCCTCGGACCCGTTGGACCCATCCGGGCCCTGGCCGCGGAGAACACCGCTGCCGTCCTGCAGCTGCGCGGTACACAGATCCCGCAGCACGTGGGGATGGCCATGGCCTGCCGAGCGCTCGCGGTCGATCTGCCGCGCGAAGGTCAGGCCGGTGCGCTCGAAGCGCAGACCGAGCGACTCCTGCCCATGGTCGGCGCGGCGAATACTCCGGCCGAGAGCGTCGCCGCGGAGAGCTGAGCCATGCCGGTCATCGCCCGCGGACAGTCGAGCGACGGCGGCAACCCGGTGCTGGATCTATTCACGCCGGTGCGCGGCGTGCTCGTCGACGTCGCCGCGCTTGCGTTCCAGGTCTTCGACGTGAGCGACGACGCAAAGCGCGCGAGCCCGGTGCAGGTGTTCCCGGAAGCCGCGGGTACCCGCGCCCAGGTGAACATGACCGAGCTCTGGCCGGTTGGCGATAAGCTCGCGACCGGGCACGTCGTCGCGCGCTGGAGACCGTTGCCGGGCGAGCCCCTCGGCGCCCACGAGCTGCGGTGGTTCCTGCAGGCGACGCCCGGCGCTCCAGAGCAGACCGTGCGCGAAGACTTTGATGTGGTCGCCGAGGGCGCCGGCTCGTCGGCGTGCGGCTACGCGCTCGTCTCCGATCTCCGCGCGGAGGGCGTGACCGCGGCAGACGCGACCGATGCGCGCCTCGCACGACTCATCCTGCTCGCGAGCCAGTACATCGATCGCGTCACCGGGCGGTTCTTCGAGCCACGCTCGATGATGCTCACCGTCGACGGTAGCGGTGGCCGAACGCAGCTCCTCGGCCACCCCATCATCGCCATCGGCGCCGTGCGGATGTTCGCCGGCCCGTTCACCGAGCTCGCCGACCTTCCGGTCATCCCGTCGTCCTTCCGCATCTATAACCGGCACCTGACGCAGCAGCTCCTCGACCCCGACGATCGCGAGGACCCTCGGCTCGAGTTCTTCCACGAGTCGGACCTCCTCGGGGTTCACGCGACGTCGGGCGCACAGCTTGGGCTCGGCTCGCTGGTGTGGCTGCCCGGGGTGCAGAACGTCAGCATCGAGGGCCTCTTCGGCTTCACGGATCCGGACGGCTCCGCGGTAGGTCGCACACCCGACCTCATCCGGCACGTCACCAAGCTCCTCGTCCTGCGCGAGCTTCCGAAGATGACGGACGTCGCGCGGCGCGAGGACCGACAGAAACGCTGGCGCCTCGTGAGCGAGCGCACGCGCGATCAGGGCTACAACCTCGAGCCGCTCCGCGCCCAGGGCACCTTCACCAGCGATCCCGAGATCGACGCGATCCTCGTCGCGTACCAGCGGCCCCCGCAGCTCGGAGCCGCCTGAATGCGCGGGCGCCTCATCAACCCGTTCGCCGCCGAGCTCGCCCAGCTCGACACCGCGGCCACCGCGGCGGACCCCGACGGACCAGGCCCGCTGACCTCGGGCTACGACGCCGACTTCCAGGAGACCGTGCTGCTGCCGAGCCCGAGCGGGCGAGGCCGCGATGCCCGCCGCGAGAAGCCGCCGATCCGCATCCCCTGCCAGGTTGAAGTCCAAGCGTTCGGCGCGCTCACCGAACTCCCCACCGGCAACTCGCCGCGCTCGCACCTCGTGCTCGTGTTCCACTTCGGAGACCTCGAGCAGCTGGGCCTCGTCGACCCGACCACCGGCGACGCGCTCCTCCGCCCCGGCGATCACCTCGTCGCAATACGCGACCTCAGCACCGGCGAACTCGTCCAGGCCATCCGCACCCCGCCCGGGCTCTACCTCACGGAAGCACAGCCCCAGTCGTTCGGCCTCGGCGGACGCCGCAACCTCCTGCTCGCCACCTTCGGCGAGCGCGCCCTCGGCCCGCAGGGTACCTGATGGTTGACGTACCTACTGCCTACGCTGTGGGGCCAGGCGGCGGGAGCGGAGCGCACCGATGAGCAGCAGCCCGAAGCCACCGGCCATCAGCGGCAACCCAACCCCGAGCGGCAGCCCCAAAGGGTCCCTGAAACCAGAAAGGCTTGCAGCAACCACGGAGAGCGCGAAAAACATTCCTCCAAGCCCCGCGATGACGGCGATGAACGCTGAGCGTTGGGAGCGACCTGCCCGCAGGCTGCCGCCAATACTCAACAGCAAGCAGGCAACAGTGAACCGAGGCCAGCCACTGTCTATATTGGTACAATCCCAGCCGGAAACCTGGCCGATGCGCGATTCGAACCAAGGTAGCAGGTATCCGGCGAGAGCCAGCAGGGCACCGAAGAACATTGGAAAGTCCGGTGCCAGCCGCCGTGGGGCGTCGTTGCCATCATGCATCGTTCTGCGATTTTAGCAGAGTTATCCTACAGGTTCACTTGGCAAACATCTATACGCCGAACATTGCGTCCCGTTTCGTCCTTACGATCTTGGCCTCCGCGGGTACCTCCTCCCTGACCATGTTCGGAGAGTGCACCCTCGGGCCGCAGGATAGCTGATGGTCGATCTGAAGAAGATCGGCCCCTGGAGCCAGGCCGGCAAGCTCCTCGCCGCCGCGCCCAAGCGCATGCAGGCGGCGTTCGACAAGGCCCTCCTGCAGGAGGCCCAGTTCCTCCGGACCAAGATCGTCGAGGGCATCCGCGAACAGGCGCCCGGCGGCCGAGCCTTCACGCCCCTCGCGCCAACCACCCTGGCGATCCGGCAGTTCCGCGGCTTCCACGGCACCAAGGCCCTGCTCGTCCACGGCGACCTCCGCAACAGCATCACCGTCACCAAGGACGGCGACCAGGTCTTCGTCGGCGTACTCCGGACCGCGCGCAACCGCGCCGGACAGTCGCTCGTAGACATCGCCGCGCTCCACGAGCACGGCTCACGGCCGATCGTCGTCCGGCTCACTCCCAAGGCGCGCGCCTTCCTGCACGCGGCGTTTCGTCACGCCGGCCTGGGCAGGCCGAGCCTGGGCCCGCCGAGCACCGGCATAGCGGTCATCCAGATCCCGGCGCGCCCGTTCCTGGCTCCTGTGTTCGAGAAGTACGCCCAGCCCGAGCAGATTTCCCGACGCTTCATCGAGCGCGTCGTCGCACAGCTGAGCAGGGACTTCGGAGCAATGCGCTGATCGACATCATCCCGCCTCCCATGTGTCACCTCACACGTTACGGGGATCTTCGACCCGGGCCGTCCTGCTGTACAGGCACGCGCCACTCAACATCCCGCTCGTCCTCGCAGCCTCCGTGCTCAGTCTGCCGCACGCGCCGCGAGGTCTCGACGGATTCTGGATCTGGGATCCACGCGCCCGTCACCAACGTGCTGTTGTTCGCTGTGCCGTACCTTGCGACACGATCACAGCTGGTGCGCGGTCGGCTTGGTCGTGCCCGTCACCGTCGTGCCACTGACGACGATGTAGCCATCGCCAGCCGTCACCGTCCCGCCGTTTTCGGTGGCGACGCCGCCGACCGCGGTAACGCGTGCGGTCCCGAGCGACAGCGAGCTGCCGCGCAAGAATACGTAGCCTCCCGAAGCCGAGACGTCGCGCGACGCGTTGTTCGCGCTCGCGGTGATCGCGCCGGTCGAGCCGACGTTGAGCTGGTTCGCGATCAGCAGTACGATACCGCCGGCCAGCGATTCTGCGCCCGGGATGAGAGCAGGGCCCGGAAATCCGCCACTGCACGATATGTTGCCGGACTGACCGGAGCCCATTGTCAGCTGCGACGCATCGGCGACACCGTACACCGCGCCCGGTCCGCCGATCGTGCGGCCGTTGCCGTTCCCTCCCATGCCGCCGGGGGTCGCGTGACTGGCGCCCGAGTTGAGCGGCGACAGGCCGGCGCCAGCGAACACGATGCCAGAGGCCGCGCCGATCCCACCGGGTGCGCCGACGTTGTTCGTGGTGCTGCCGGCGGTGGGCGGCCCGGAGATCGACTCGCCAGGCTGGGTCGTCACGTTGTCGCTGCACGACTGATCGTCCTCGCTCGATTCGCCGCCGCGGTAGCCGAGGCCCGCCGTCGAGAGCGCGCCGTTGAGATTGAGCGTTGCAGCATGGATCGCGAGCACGCCACCGACGAGACCGTTCCACCCAGAGGTCGTGACCTTCACACCGCTCGTCACGGCGAGCGTGCCGAAGTTGGGCACGCGCACTAGCGCCACCTTCTGATCGACCGGCCCAACGCCGATGCCTGCATCGCCGTTAGCGGCAAAGCCGTAGCTCTTCATCTTCGTCGACCTGAACGTGACGACACTGCCCGTGACGTTGTTGATCTCGAGCAACTCCCAGTTGCCGACGTTGCTGATCGCACCAGGTGCACCCTGCAGGTTGATCAACAGGACCTCATCGCCGCTGGTGAGGCAGCCCGCGTCGGGTATAGGCGTCAGCATCGCGGTCGAAGCCGCGAGGTTCACCACGCTGTACACCGGTGCCTCGGCGCACGCGCGGCCTGGGGTGACCGCCGTCTTCGACAGATCGATGTTCGCGGTTATCGTGGAGGGTGCGAGGCAGGTGCCGCGTGTGCACGTGCCTGGTGAGCACGCGGTGCCGTCGGGTGCGTTCGCGCTGTCGACGCAGGACGCCTGGTCGCCCTGGCACATGACTGAGCCAGTGAGGCACGGCGCCCCCGGATTGGTTGAGCAGACCGCCCCTTGCATGCACCCGCTCGCAGGCGGCTCCTCAGACACACTGCCACACGCTACCAGGACCATCAACGAGACGAACGAAGCAACGCGCATGGCCTTCAGCCTATCCGAACTGGCTGCTGATCAAGGGCTGCCAGGCGCAATTTTCGATGGTTCCTGATCAAGTTCGATCAGTTACGCGAGGCTACGGTTCGCCTGCAGCGTAATGCGGCATGTGTATACCCATGCATTTGATTTCACTAGATCGACTGCATCGACAGCGATCCAGGCCGGTGATTTCACTAGATCGACTGCATCGACAGCGATCCAGGCCGGTGATGATAGCCGACAAGACGCCACGGCTGTTGACATTAGTATGGATCGTCCATACTGTAGGCAGTAGAGCGTTCTTCTCCGGGTCGTTGAGTCACTCAAGTCCCCGGTGCCGTTTCAGCGGCATCGGGGCTTTTCGTTTTCGGAACCAGATGTCCATCCCCTCCATCGTCAGCGTCAACCCAAGCTCGGGGCCGACCGCAGGAAGTCTGCTCGTCGAGGTTCTCGGCGCCGGCTTCAGGCCGGCAGCGCTGCCTGAGGCCATCGGGTCGACGGCGACGATATCGCCGACCGTTGAGGTGCTCGTCGGAGGTCGAGCGGTCCATGATGTTCGCGTCTTCGCTAGCGATCGACTGACCTGCATTGTTCCCGCCGGCGATGCCGGGCCCACCGACGTGGTCGTCCAGAACCTCGACGCTGCAGGCGTGCCGATCCCGGGTGAGCAGGCGGTTGCGCCGCAGGTGTTCACGTACGTCCGCCAGGCCCTGACGGTCGAGGCGGACTTAACCCGGCTGGTGCGGACGCTGCTGCAAGAGCTCAAGCGGGAGGTGCTCGAGAACGTGGTCCTGACCGTGCACACGGATTTCGACGCGGAAATCGGCGCCGAGCTGCACCTTGCACAGATCGCCCGGCTGCCGGCGGTCGTGCTGATGGGGCCGGAGCTCGCCGAGAACCGATTCTTCTCGCTGAACCAGCTGCCCGAGATCGCGACCGGACCGAACCAGTTCGCCCACCGGCGCGTGCCCTACACGGTCGACCTCGGGTTCACGGTGATCGGCGTCTCGGACCACACGACCGAGCTCCTGAACCTGATGGCGGCGACGCAGCTGTTCTTCCACCGGAACTCGTTCCTCGAGCTCGACCGCGATCCTGCAGACCCCGATGCCGGCCGCGTTCGCTACGAGATGGACGTCGCGCGCGATGGCGACCTCAAGGTCACGAGCCAGCCGAACGAATCGAACGTCCGCAGCTTCTCGGGCCGCTTCGTGGTGCGGGGCTTCGATCTGGAGGACCTCGCTGGCGTTCCCAATGAGGGCGTCGTGGCGCGGGGCGCCGTCGCCAGCGACGTGGTGATCTGGCCGCCGCAGCCGCTTGGGCCCGACCCGGCGAACGGAGAGCCGAACCCATGAGGACACAGCGATGCCCGTGACCCTCGTCAGCCGTGCTCGCCGCATGCAGGTCTTCCATTTGCCGCACGACGTGTTCTGCGGCGACCGGTGTGCGTGCGCCGAGGTGGCGGTGGTCGTCGTCGCGGAGAACCCCCGCACAGGCGAGCGCGCGCCGAAGCACGTGCGCAAGAAGGTACCGAGCTCGCTGACCTTCCTCGCACTCGAGCGCAAGCCGGGGTTGCCGAGCAGCCTGCTCGAGGTGGCCGAGGTGAAGGCGGCGATCGGGCGCGGGTACCTGCGCATCATCGAGCAGACGCCAGATAAGCCGGCAGCGCCGGCCGCGGCCGAGAACGCGCCGCCGCACGCACCGGCGCCGGCTGCGAACGCGTCGTCCCACTCACCGGCACCGACCGCGAACGCGTCGTCGCCGAGCCCCGCAGCCAAGCCTCCGGGGAAGGAGCCGTAGATGAGCAACCAGCTCCTGGCATCCAAGGTCGTCATCGTCGAGGAGGAGCCGCGGCTCCGGAATATCCCGTCGTTGCCCACGGCAGTCGTCGGCGCAGTTGGGGTCACCGAGCGAGGTCCCGTCAGGCAGGCGGTCCTGGTGACGAGTTTCGAGGAGTTCGTGGGCACGTTCGGCGGGTTCACGCCGAACTCAGACCTGGCGCTGGCTGCGAGCGCGTTCTTCGAGAACGGGGGTCAGGTCATGTGGGTGGTCCGCACCGTCCACTACGCGAACGTGCTCGACGGCGCGACCAGGACCTCGAAGGCGGCGACGCTGAGGCTCAAGGACCGGGCCGCTACAGCGCTCGAGACCCTGCGAGTCGACGGCAAGTGGGATGGCGCGTACGCCAACGACATCCGCGTCACCATCGCGGCCGCGACCAGCGGTGTCGCGGCCGAGTTCAACCTGGCCGTCGAGGACGGAGGGCTCGTCGCCGAGGTGTTCCCGAACCTGTCGATGGACCCGAGCAAGTCGAACTACGTCGAGGCCGTCGTCAACGACCAAGGCCGCGGCTCGCGGTTGATCACGGTCGCGGACCTCGACTCCGCCACGGCCGCGCCGGCCAACCTTCCAGCGCTCGGGACGTTCGGGCCGCTCGCCGGCGGCGATGATGGGCTGGCGAACCTCGCCGACACCGACTTCGTGGGTAGCGCGGCGGGCAAGACGGGGCTGCACGCCCTGGACGCGGTCTCGCCGCTCACGCTGCTTATCGTGCCCGGCCGCGCAACCCCGGTCGTGCACAACGCGATGCTCACCTACTGCGAGGTGACGCGCGACCGCGGCTGCTTCGCCATCCTGGACGCACCGGCGCACCAGTCGGCGACCGGTATCGTGACGTACGCCGAGTCGACGGCGGCGATCCTCGGCCTGTCGGAGTTCGGCGCGCTGTACTGGCCGCGGGTGAAGGTGCTGAACCCGTCGAAGACCGTGTTCGGTAACACCGCCGACCTGACGGTCGCGCCCTCGGGGCACATCGCTGGCGTCTACGCGCGCACCGACGCGGCACGGCCCGGCGGCGTGTTCGTCCCGCCGGCGGGGATCCAGAACGGCCAGCTCCTGGGCGTGCTCGGCTTCGAGACCGACGAGGTGCTCGACGAGGCCAAGCGCGACCTGGTGTTTCCCAAGCGCATCAACCCGCTGACGGTGTTCCCCGGCACGGCGCGCCACATCGACGGCGCGCGCACGCTCAAGGGCGACGGCAACTTCCCGACGGTGGCCGAGCGCCGCGGCGTCATCTTCATCGAGCAGTCACTGAAGCTCGGCCTCTTGTTCGCCAAGCACCAGAACAACACCGAGGCGCTACGCGCGGCGCTGGCCCGGACGGTCAACGCGTTCCTGCTCATCCAGCTGAAAAATGGCGCGTTCGCGTCGACCGACCCCAAGAAGGCGTACTTCGTCGACTTCGGCGACGCGCTGAACTCGCCATCGGTGATCGCGTCGGGCCAGGTCATCGGACGCATCGGGCTCGCGACCGCGAAGCCAGCCGAGTTCATCGTGCTGCGCTTCTCGCAAGACACACGCGCCATCGACGCCGAGCTTGCGGCGGCGACCGGCGGATAGCGAGGACAGCCATGCCCATCATCGGCACCCCCAGAACGTTCCACAAGAAGTTCAAGTTCGTCGTCGAGATCGATCAGTTCCAGAGCGCCGGCTTCCAGAAGTGCTCCGAGCTCTCGGTCGAGGTCGCCAACATCGAGTACCACGAGGGCGGCTCGCTCATCCCCAACAAGAGCCCGGGCCGCCTCAAGTTCGCCGACGTCACGCTCGAGCGCGGCGCGACCAAGGATCAGGATCTGTTCGACTGGCTGTCGGAGGTGGCCGACGCCGCCGCCAACGCCGGCCTCGTCGAACCCAAGTTCAAACGCAACGTCGACATCGTCCAGCAGGACCGTGACGGCTCGACTCTGCGTCGCTGGTCGCTCAGCGGCGCGTGGCCGGTCAAGTTCGTCGCCGGCGCCTGGGACAACGAGGCCGACGAGAACGTCATCGAGAGCGTCACCCTGACCTACGACTTCTTCACCCTCGCATGAGGCAACCATGACCACGCACATCGTCTGTCCCTCGGGGCTCGCCGGCGAGATCCGCGGCCTCAAAGGCAAGGAGGGCAAGCTGCTCTCCGACCAAGCCTCGGCGCGCGCCGGGGCGATCTTCGAGAAGATCCTCGCCGGCTGTTGGCTCGCGACCACCGACCCTTGCATCTACGACCTGCCCGACGGCGGCGCGCTCGACTGGTCGAAGGTGCTCGTAGCCGACCGGTTCTACACGCTGCTCCAGATCCGCGCGCGGACGTTCGGCGACGACTACGCGTTCTCGGTCCAGTGCCTAAGCCCCGCCTGCCGCGAGCGCTTCGAGTGGACCCTGAACCTCCAGGAATTGCCCGTCGTCCCGCTGTCCGATGCTGCGAAGGCCGCGTTCAAGGCCGGCAACCGGTTCGAGACCACGCTGCCGCACGACGGCCGGAAGGTCTGGTTCCGGCTCATGACCGGCGCCGATGAGGTGCGCGCGGCCTCGGTGCTCAAGGCCGGCCAGGGCGGCATGCTGCTCACCGCGCTCGCGCTGCGCATCCTCCAGATCGAGAACGTCCCCGAGCACGACAAGCGCAAGTTCCTCGACGACATCGACATGGCCGATGCCGCCGCGCTGCTCGACCAGTTCGATCAGGCCGACGGCGGGGTCGAGACTAGCATCGAGGTCGAGTGCCCTTCGTGCCTCGGGATCCAGGACGTCCAGCTCCCTTTCGAGCGCGGCTTCTTCCTGCCCACGGCGAAGGCCGCGGGGAAGCTGGCGAAGGCAGCGCTGTAGATGGCCTGTTCCCGCACATCGACGCCGACGAGCTCTGGGAGGGCATCTTCCAGCTGCTCTATCACCAGCACGGCGGCAGCGGCCTCTCGCTCACGCTCGAGGACGTGATGGAGCTCGACCTCGATCGGATCCGCTGGCTCCTCGAGCGGCTCGGCGAGCAGCGCGAGAAGGAAGCGCGCGAGCTCGAGGCCGCGGCTCGGCGGAGGCGGTGACATGGCGCTGAACCAGCTGGGCCTTGGCTTCGTGTTCACGGCCAAGAACGAGGTCACCGCCGTCGTCGAGCGGATCAACCAGAGCTTCGGCGACCTCGAGCAGCGCACCGAGCACCTGACCCGCGCGTCCAAGGCGAGCTTCGCCGACTTCGGCAAGGGCCTGGCGGTGTTCGCGGCCGGTACCGCCGTCATCGGCGGCGCGTTCGGGCTCGCGGAGCAGGGCGACCAGTTCCTCGAGATGCTCGATCAGGCCGGCGCCCTGGCCAACGCGAGCGCGCAGGAGATGGAGCGCCTGCGCGCGGCGGCGCTCGACGTCGCGCTCAAGGGGACCGGCACCTCGGCCGCCAGCGCCGCGGAGGCGCTGCGCGAGCTCGTCCAGGAGGGCTACAACGCCGACGACGCGATCAAGGCGCTCGGCCCCACGCTGACCCTCGTCGCGCTTGGGTTCGGGCAGATCTCGCGAGCGCAAGCGGCGGGCCTGGTCAACGATACCCTCGGCGAGTTCCGGCTCGGCGCGGAGGAAGCCGCCCCGCTCGTCGACAAGCTCGCGCTCCTCATGCGCGTGTTCGGGATCCGCGCGACCGAGCTCGAGCCGGCGCTCCGCGGTGTTGCCACCGGCGCCTCGCTTACCGGCGCGAGCCTCGACGATACGCTCATCGTGCTCGGCCTGACCAAGTCCGTGCTGCCGTCCGTCGAGCAGGCCGCGCGCTCGGTGAACCTCGCGTTCAACCAGCTCGCCAGCGACCACACCCGCAAGGAGCTGGCGGCGATCGGCGTCCAGGTCACCGACAGCGCGGGGAAGATGCGTCCGCTCATCGAGATCTTGTCGGACCTGGGCAGGCGGACCGCGAAGATGAGCGAGTCGCAGCGAGAGCATGCCCTCGCGTCTATCTTCTCCGCGCGAGCGGGGGGCGGGTTGACCGCCATCATGCAGGCGCTGTCGAACGGGATCCGCGACGCCTCGGGGAACGTCGTGACGGGGACCGCGGCGATCGACGAGCTGCGCAAGCAGATGTCCGGGGCAACCGGAACGGCCGCGCAGATGAAGGCCCGCCTGCTCGACAACTTCACGGGCGAGAAGCGAGGGCTCATCGCCTCCGTCCAGACGTTCCTGCAGCTCGTGGGCGAGCCATTCAGGCAGGTCTTCACGGGGATCCTGTCGGTCCTGCGCCGCGCGTTCGTCGCGGTGAACCAGTTCCTCGCGGGGATCCCGACGCCGGTGAAGCTCTTCCTCGCGAAGCTGGTCCTGGTGGTCGGCGCGGTCATCACGCTCATCGGCGCCGTCATCGCGGCGAAGGCGGCGATCGCGCTGGCCCTGGTCGGCCTGAAGCTCCTCGGCATCACGCTCGGAGGCATCGTCGCCTCGCTGCTCCCGGCGATCGGCCTCTTCGCCGCGCTGGCGCTCGTGGTCGCCGGCTTCGTCGTAGCCTTCCGCCACAACCTCGGCGGCATCGCCACGTTCTTCGAGAGCCTGGTCGCGCGCACAAAGCTCCTGTTCCAGGGCCTCATGCAGGTGTTCTCCGACGGCGGCTTCTCCGGCGCCGTCATGACCGAGCTCGCCAGAGCCGAGAACGCAGGGGTCAAGCAGTTCGCCATCCGCGTCTACCAGATCATCTATCGGCTGCGCCGGTTCTTCGGAGGCGTCGCTGATGGCTTCGGCGCGGCGATCCAGACCGCGCGCCCGGTGTTCGAGGCGTTCGTTGGCGCGCTGCACGAGCTCGGCGACGCCTTCGGCGTGATCGGCACCCGGAGCGCCGACGCCCTCGCCGCCATCGGCTCCAACCGCTACGCACGCGCCGGCGCCACCCTGGGCGGGGCCCTCTCGCGCGCCGTCACCTCACTCGTCGAGGCCCTCACGACCATCATGCGGGTCGCGGCCGGCATCATCACCGGCATCCGCGAGGCGTTCGCCTACTTCCGGCCGGTGTTCAGCTTCGTAGGCAACGCGATCGGCTTTGTCGCCGAAGAGATCCGCGGCCTCATCTCCGACCTCACCGGACTCAGCGACCAAGCGGGCGAAGGCGGCTCGGCCTGGACGACCGTTGGCGAGGTCCTTGGCTGGGTCGCGGGGATCCTCGGCGGTGTGCTCGCTGGCGGGATCGGCGTCGTCGCGCTCGCCTTGCGGACCGTCATCCACGTCGTCCGCATCGTCATTGACGCGTTCGTCGAGCTCGGGGAGTCCCTTGGTGACACGGCGACGACGATCTACCAGGTCTTTACCGAGACCATCCCCGGGGTCTTCAAGACCGTGGCGAGCGAGGTGAGGTCGGCCCTCCAGCCCATCGTCGACTTCATCAGCGGCGTCGTCGACACCATCCAGAGCTCGCTCGACAAGGTCATCGCCTTCATTGGCCGGCTCGTGGCGAAGATCCCCTCGCGGTTCCGGCCGGCATTCCTCGACTCCATCGTCGAGGCGGGTCAGGCCGCGCAGGCGCGCATCGCCGAGCGCGCCGCCAAGGCCATCGCCCCCAACGCCGTGACGCTGGTGCCCGGCGGGCTCGGGCCGGCCACGGCATCGCCAGCAGCCGGTGTCCTCCCGGGCGTGGCGCTCGGCGCCGCGGCGGCCGGAGCCGCGCTCCCTGCAGCCTCCGAGCTCCGCGTACGCGGGCAGATCAACGACGCCGAGATCGACGCCATCGTTGCGCGCGGCCTCCAGCTCTCCGACAGCCGCCCCGTCCAGGCTCACGTGACCTTGAGTGTCGACGGCGAGACCCTCGCCCGCGCCACCGCGCGCGCCAACCGCAGCACCGCGGCGCGCTCGTTCGTGCCCGTCCCGGTGGGAGGCTGACATGGCGCTCGACGTCGCCGGCCAGACACCCGCCCGCATGTCGATCGCCAACGTCTCCACGGGCGACTCCGTCGAGGCGCAGTTCAATCCGACCGAACTCGAGGAGGCGCTCGAGGTCAACTGGGCCCGCCAGACCGTCCCGGGCCTGTCGCACCAGCCGCTCCAGTTCGTGAACACCGGCAACGTCAAGTTCACGCTCGAGCTCAACTTCGAGGCCCAGGACCCGACGGCTGACCTCGCGCAGTTGCTCCGCGCGCGCCGATTCCTCCAGAGCCTGTGCTACCCGCGCCGCGGTGCCGGAGACGTCATCAGCGGCGGCCCGCCCCGCGCGCTGTTCGTGTGGCCGACCTTCGTCAGCCTCACCTGCGTGATCACCTCGCTGACCTTCAAGTACAGCCGCTTCAACCTCGCCGGAACGCCGATCCAGTTCACCGCGAAGCTCGGGCTCGAGGAGATCCGCGACATCCGCCTTCTTTCCGAGGACGTGCTCGCCAGCGGCACCCAGCGCTCGGGCGCCGGGCAAGGGAGGCTGTGATGCCACCGCGCCGGTTCTCTCGCTACGCGTTCAGCGCCGCCGTCCAAGACGACGCCGGCCGGCTGTTCCTCACCGAGCGCGAGCCCTTCCGGTTCCGCTCGCTGTCCGACAACCGACAGCACGTCGTGCAGCAGGGCGACACCTTGTTCTCGCTCGCAGGGCGCTACTTCGCGCCGCTGCCGCGCCCCTCGGGCCTGTGGTGGGTCATCGCCGACTTCCAGCCCGAGCCGATCCACGACCCCACCCTCGCGCTCGACCTCGGCCGCCTCGTGTTCATCCCGTCCGTTCGCGTCATCACCGAGGAGGTCTTCGCCGAAGCCCGGAGGGAAACATCGTGACCACCCAGCCGCGCACCGATCCGGTCATCTTTGTGACCGTCATCCCCGAGGGCCGCGCCGCCCGCCGCGTCGATCTGTCCGAGAAGACCCTCTCGCTGGTCTACGAGGACTCCGAGCACAAGGCCGACAAGCTCGTGCTCTCCGTCGACAACTGGGACCTCGCCAACTTCGACGACCCGGTCTGGAAGAAGGGCAACCTGCTCGAGGTCTCCTGGGGCTACCCGGGCGACATGGCTCCGACCCGCCGGGTCGTCATCCAGAAGGTCACCGGCTTTCAGGTCCTCGCCATCGAGGGCTACGCGACCTCAGTCCTCATGAGCAAGGTCGCGCGTTGCCGGACCTTCGAGAACCTGACTCGCGCCGACGTCGTCCGGCAGGTCGCCCAGGAGAACGGCTACGGCGCCACCCGCCAGGACATCGAGGACACCGGCCATGTCCTGCCGGTCATCACCCAGGCGCGGATGACCGACGCCCAGCTCATCCGCCGGCTCGCCAACCGCGAGGGCTTCGAGTTCTACGTCGACTTCGATGGTCTGCACTTCCACAAGCGCCGGCTGGGTCAGCGCCCGAGCCGCGTGCTGCGATGGTTCACGCCGCCCGAGGTCGGCGAGATCCTCTCGATCCACATCGACAACGACGTCACCGCCAAGCCCGGCGCCGTCAGCGTACGCGGCCGCGATCCGCTCGAAAAGAAGGACATCGACGAGCGCGGCTCGAACGCCAAGACCCAGCGCGACAGCCTCGCGCCGATCATCGAGCTTGTCGACCCCGAGACCGGCGCCACCCGGCTCGAGCGCCGCAACATCACCGAAGACATCCGCTCGACGGCGGAGCCGTCCTCGGCCACCGCCAAGCGCGAGGCCGATGCTCGCTACCGGCAGGCCCAGCACCTGACCGTCGAGCTCTCGGCGACCGTGCTCGGCGATCCGACCCTCCTGGCCAAGACCGTCGTCGAGATCCAGGGCATCAGCCAGCGGCTCTCCGGCAAGTACTACGTCACCGAGGCCAAACACAAGCTCGACGGCTCTGGGTTCACCATCGACCTCAAGTGCCTCCGCGATGGCCACAGCGAGTTCGGCGGCCCGCCGTCCAAGGGCAAGCCCAACCGCCGCGACCCCGACGACAACGATCCCGATGCGCTGCGGCCCATCGAGGTCGTCGATCCGGAGACCGGCCGGACCCACATCGAGTACCGCCCGACCCATGGCCGCTCGGCGAAAGGCGAAGCGTGATGACCGGCGCGTTCGACACCCACGATCCGCGCTACACGGGCCTCTACATCGGCCACGTCGTCGACCGAGCCGACCCCGAAAAGCTCGGCCGCGTGCGCATCCGCATCCCCGGCCTCATCGAGCCGGCGAGCGCCTGGGCCTTCCCACTCGGCACCGTGGGCGGCGGCAGCGATCGCCGCGGCTTCTTCGCGGTCCCTGAAGACGGCGCCGAGGTCGGCGTCCTGTTCCACCAGGGCGACGTCGACCACCCGTATTACCTCTGCGGCAACTGGGGCAAACCCGGCGGCGCCACCGAAATCCCGGCACCCGCGCGCGACCTCTCGAACGACGACACGCCCAACGTCCGCGCCTTCGAAACCCGCCGCTTCCAGCTCGCGTTCGACGACCGTGCCGGCAAGGAGACGCTGCGCATCCAGGACAAGACGTCGGGCGACCAGATCGAGTTCGACGGCGCGGCGATGGGCATCACCATCAAGGCGACCTCGGGGCTCCTGCTCCAGGCCGACGGCCTCGTCCGCATCGAGGGCACGACCGTCGTCATCAACGGCCGCCTCGTCCTCCCCGGCGGCGGACCCATCTGAGGATCCACCATGCCATTGCCCGACCTCCAATCCCTCTGCGTCGAGCTCACTGTCACGCCCCAGCAGCTCAGCGTCACTTTCCCCGGCGGCGCGACCCTGGCTCCGGAGCTCCCAGACCTCGGCATCCCCGATCCGTTGCAGCTCGCCAAGCAGCTCCTGGCCCAGGCCAACGCCGCCCTCGCGCCGCTCGCGCCTGTGTTCAACCTCATCGACGTCGCGCTCGCCTTGTTCAACGCCGTGAAGGCCATCCCCGACGCGATCTCGCACCTCGATCCGAGCAAGATCACCGACGCCTTACCGGAGCTCGCACAGAAAGTCGGCAAGCTCGCGCCGCTCGTCCCGCAGCTCTCGGTGCCGCTGATGATCGTCGGTCTCGTTGACACGCTGCTAGCCTTCCTCGGCGGGCTGGCCGGGCAGCTGCGCGCCCTCATCGACCAGCAGGTGCGGATCCAGAAGGCAGAGAACCGCGCGACCGAACTCGGCAACGCCCAGCTTCAGGCCGTCGCCGATTGCTCCAAGCACCACGTCGCGACCCAGCTCCAGAGCCTCTCGGAATCGGTCGCCCCGGTGAACCGGCTGATCGCCCTGGTCAACGTCTTCGCGCAGCTTGCCGGCCTCGGCCCCCTTCCCGACCTGTCGAGCCTCGGCAGCGACGCCGCAGCCGCGCTGCAGCCGCTCGAGGACACCGTCCATGCGCTGCAACAGATCCGGGCCGCGATCCCGGTGTGAGGCGAACATGCAGGAATTCCTTGGCTTCGGACTACTCAGGCCGCTCCGACGCGATCAGAAGGCCGACTTCGCCGCCGCTGGTGGCGAGCAGCTCATCCGGAGCGCCGTGGGCCAGATCCTCGGCACCATCGGCTCGTCAGATGCCACACCCGGCGAGCTGCCCTGGCGCACCGACTTCGGCTCGCTGCTCTACCGACTGCGCCATCAGAAGAACGACAGCGTCCTGCAAGAGCTCGCCCGGGTCTACGTCGTCGACGCCTTGAAGCGATGGGAGCCTCGGGTCGTCGTGAGCGCAGTGCAAGTCCTCCGCGAGCAGCACGACGGCACAGATGTGCTGGCGATCCGGGTTCAGTATGACGTCATCTCGACGAACACGCCGAACAACAACGTGATCCTGTCATGGCTTGAGCTGAGCATCCGGCAGCCGATCTAGGACGTGCTTGATTGGCGCCCCTGACCAGCACAGCCGGAGCGGGCGGCGCCCAGCGCGAGTATGCTCGCCACGTTGGACCGGAGGTCATGGTGCCCGAATCTAGCGATGAAGACATCGAGCAACGGCCCGCGTTCGAACCGCAGGGTGGCGCGAGCTGGAGCTGCATGCCCCTGTCCCCTCACCGAATCAACACTCGCCCGGAGTGAACGCGCGCATGCCCAAGCACACGATCCTCTTTCTCGCCGCGAATCCGCATGGGACTAGCCAGCTCCGGCTCGGCGAGGAATGCGCGGAGATTCAGCGCGAGCTGAAAATGGCGCCCCACCGAAACGACTTCCGGTTCGAGTCGCGCTGGGCGGTCAGCATCGACGAGTTGATGCGTCATCTGATGGAGATCGATCCCACGGTGATTCATTTCAGTGGCCATGGCGGCGGCAGCGCCGGCCTGCTCTTTCAAGACGAGCACGGACGGCGACAGCCGGTTTCGGCGACGGCGCTCGCAATGATGGTTGAGACTGCCGCCCGATCGCCGCGCGTCGTCGTGCTGAACGCCTGTTACAGCACCACGCAGGCGGAGGCGCTGCGCAGCAAGGTCGACTGCGTCGTAGGCATGGACGGCGCGATAGGCGACGAAGCGGCGCGCACCTTCGCGGCTCGGTTCTATGGAGCGCTTGGCAATCGTCGCTCGGTCGGCAACGCCGTCGCGCAGGGCGTGGCGGTGCTTGCCGCGAAGCAGTTTCCCGACGAGTTGCTGCCGCGTTGCGCGACGCGCAATGGCATCGAGGCCAACGAGGTCTTTCTGGAGCCCTTTGCGGCATCGCCGGGGTCGTTCGAGGCGCCTGGGACAGGTGCAAGCGATGTGTTGTCCCCGCGCATCAGGGATGTGACGAACGCTCGCCGGGTCGCGCGCAAGCTTGGTGTCCGGCACCGTTTCCTCGAAATCAGCTATGAACTTCATACCGCGTTCGTGGAGGCGACGAAGCTTAAGAAAGGTCGCCAGCTCCTCTCGGGGCGCCTGTCCGCCGCGATCGAAGATAGCGCCGCGACCGCCACAGCGGCGGGCGATGAGATTGCCTCCCGGCTTCGCGAATTCGTCGTGACGCCCCCGCTCGATGTCCGCATAACGATCGAGGCCGACCGTCGGGTGCACTTTGATCCGAAGACCGCCTGGGCGTCGTACTACGCATTCCCGTGGGTCGCGGGCCCGGCCTTGGACGTAAACGGGTTATTGAGGTTGCGCGAAACTCAGTATGTCTGGCGGTTGACACCTCACGTCGACCGGATTCCGGAGGCGCCCTTCGAGTGGCCGTATGATGCCATGAGCACCTATCTGGAAGTGCGCCACGACGGCTATCGGCCGGAGTTCGTCCCGCTGAGGCACCTCCAGCCCCGAACGTTCGAGGTCCGCATCCTGCCAGTCCTGCACAAACGGATTGCCATACTTGAGTTTCCATGCGAGCATCCCGATTCGGACGTCTCGAGTCTTTCGCAACTAATTGCGCAGGGTATCGCGGGCGCGATCGAGGCTCGGCCCGAGTTGGCGACGTTCGGCTACTTCTCGGACACGCTAAGAGATGCAAGCTCGATGGATTTCTTGGAAAAGATCGGGCGTCCGCCGATCGAGATGGGCAACGAAGTGCTCACGCTGCGCGACGTTCAAGCCATGCAGGCAGAGCTCGCTTCAGTCGATACCTGCATGGTCTCTGGCGAGGGGCGGCACATTCTGCGCAAAGCGCTCGACATCCAGTTCCTGGTCCGCGGCAGTTATCGGATCTTCGACCACGAGGATGCGTAGACTCGTGCATGCGTGTGCGATGGCGCACACGCATGCAGTAGGACGACCGATCGAACAGCGGCCGGAACGAGCATCGCCATTCGGGTTGACGCCAGTGTGGAATTTCCATATACGTAACGTACGGATCTAGAAGCTGGTCAGGGTCGTCGAATCACTCGAGCCCCGGCGTGGAGAACCCCGCCGGGGCCTTTTGCGTTTCGGAGCGCGATGGGGCTTCTCAATCAAGCAACGGACTACACGGACAAGGATTTCGACAGCTTGCGGCTGCGGCTGCAGAGCCTCGTCCGCTCGGTGTTCCCGGACTGGACCGACTTCAATGTCGCGAACTTCGGGAACATTTTGCTCGAGCTCTATGCGTTCGTCGGCGATGTCCTGACGTTCTACCAGGGCAACCAAGTGCGGGAGAGCCGGCTCCTCACCGCGACGCAGCGCAAGAACCTGATCGCGCTGACCAAGCTGCTCGGCTTTCGGCCCGCAGGAGCCCGCGCGGCGACGACCGAGGAGGTGTTCACGCTGGCAAGCACGCCAACCGCGGACGTCGTCCTCCTCAAGGGCACACACGTGCGGACCGCTTCGGTCACCGAGCCGGTCGCCTTTCAGCTGCTTGAGGACGTCGTCATCCCTGCCGGAGCGTCGCCGCCGACTGCGACCGGGACGCTCGAGCATTCCGAGCCGCAGGACGAGCTGTTCGCGTCGACGGGGTTGCCAAACCAGGAGGTCATCCTCCCCGCGACGCCGTACCTCGATGGCTCGGCCGAGGTCTCCGCCGGGAACGGTGCCTACGTCGAGGCGCAGAACTTCCTCGGCTCAACCGCCAGCGATCGGCACTTCCTGGTGCTCGTGGATCAGGCCGATCGAGCGATGGTCCGGTTCGGCAACGGCGTCAATGGCGTAGTGCCGTCGGGCACGATCAGCGTGCGCTACAAGACGGGCGGCGGTGCGACGGGGAACGTCAACGCCGGCACGCTGACCAGGCTCGAGGGCAACTTCACCGACGCCAACGGGAACCCGGTGTCGATCTCGGCGACGAACCCACAGCCGGCGTCGGGCGGCACCGACCGCCAGAGCATCGCGCAGATCCAGGCGCTCGCGCCCGAGTCGATCCGCGTGCTGAGCCGGACGGTGTCGCGCGAGGACTACGAGGTCAACTCGCGCCGGCTGCCGGAGGTCGCACGGGCGTTGATGCTCACCTCGAACGAGGATCCTGGGATCGCCGAGAACACCGGGATCCTGTTCGTTATCCCGCGCGGCGGTGGGGTGCCGTCGCCAGCGCTCAAGGACGCGGTGAAGCAGCAGGTCACCGTGGTCTTTCCGAACACCTTGACGTTCCAGGTGGCGGTCCAGGACCCGGTCTACCTGCGGATCGACGTGCAGGCGACGATCTTCCTGCGCCAGGGCGCCAACACGAAGGTCGTCCGGGCAGGGATCCAGAAGGCGCTCGCGAGCTTCTTCGCCGTGTCGCTGCCGGACGGGACGCCGAACCCCGCGGTCGACTTCGGCTGGAACGTGAAGGACGCGAATGGCGACCCAGCTGGTGAGGTCGCGGTGTCCGACGTGTTCGACGTGGTTCGCGACGTCGCTGGCGTCCGGAAGATCGGCGACGGCCCCGATGCCTTCTTGCTCAACGGCGCGAGAGCAGACCTCCTGCTGGGGACGCGCGAGTTCCCCGCGCTCGGCCAGGTCACGCTCGTAAGCGGTGACACGAGGCAACCGCTATGACCGTGCCGGCCGTACCGCGCCTGGGCGCCGAAGACGTCGTCACGCCGCGGGTGGTCGGCGCGCAGGCGCGCGAGCTCGCGCGCGTCCGCGTCAGCTTCAACGCGCCCGTGAAGCAGGATGACCCTGGCGCGCCCGACGACGCACTCACCCCGGCGCGCTATGCGATCACCCGCCTGTCCGGCCCGGCCGTGGACGCCGCGGTGATCGGCGTCGAGGCCGTGACCAGCTCGGCGGTCGATCTTCTGACCGACGTGCCGCTGACACCGGGCGCGAGCTACCGCGTCGACGTCGATGGCGTCGTCGATGCGTCCGGCAACGTGATCGAGGCGCCGGACGGCTCGGCGATCTTCGCCGGCTTCGTCCCGCCGCGACCGGCGAACCGCGTGTTCGACTTGTACCGCTTCCTGCCCGAGCTCAACCGCCGCGAGGACCAGACCGGCGACCTCCGGCGCTTCCTGGCGTGCCTGCAGGAGGTGACCGACCTCGTCCTCCTCGACATCGACCGCTTCACCGACCTCCTCGATCCGGACCTCGCGCCCGACCTGGTCCTCGACCTCATGCTCGGCGAGCTCGGCAACCCGTTCGCCTTCGACCTCTCGGTGGTCGACAAGCGCCGCCTCTTGAACGTCCTCGTCGCGATGTACCGCGAGAAGGGCACGGTCCGCGGCATCACCAACGCGATCCGGTTCTTCCTGGGGCTTGAGGTCCAGATCACCGCGTACGCCGGCGAGGCGCTCATCCTCGGCGAGTCGTTGCTTGGCGAGGACTGGGTGCTCGGGCCATCGAGCTCGTTCGCGGCGCTCGCCTTCGAGGTCACAAGCCCGCGCGTGCTCGCGACGGAGGAACGCCGGCGACTTCGGCAGATCGTCGACTACCTGAAGCCGGCGCACACCCACTTCGCGCGTCTGGTCGAGCCGGTTCCGCCCGAGGTCGTCGACCACGTTGAGCTGGAGATCTCCGAGCTCGGCAACAGCTGGGTATTGCACTGAGGTCACCATGGCCAACCGACTCGACTACTTCTTTCGCCAACGCCTGACGGAGGCCGAGCTCGACCTCGGGTTCGCTGCGCTCGAGCAGGCTGACCATGACCTCGCTGCCGACCTCGGGTTCGTCGGCGTCCTCGCCAACGCGGTGGTCTCCCCGCATGCCCCGGTGCCGAACCTGACGGTCGACGTCTCCGGGCCCGGCAGCGCGCTCGACCAGCAGGGTCAACGCATCTTCTTTTCGTCGCTCCAGAACGTCAACGTCGCCCAGGACGACAACGCGGTATCGACCGAGGTGTCCGCTGCGGGCAAGGAGAAGATCGTCTCGGTCTTCGTGAAGTTCGACCGGGCGCTGTCGGACCCGCGCATCGACGGCAACTCGCTGACCGTGTTCTTCCGGCGCGACGAGAGCTTCAAGTTCTCGGTCGCCCAGGGCGCGGAAGCCGCCGCCGGCGAGGCCATCCCGCCTGCGCTGCGCTCCGACGCCATCCTGCTCGCGGACGTCACGCGGCGATTCGGCCAGGCGCAGGTCGGCGCCGATGCCATCTCGACCGCCCGACGCCAGGATGCGTTCACGCTCCTCGGCGCGCCGCGCTCCCTCCATCGCGGCCGGACGCTCGAAGCCCTCTCCGATCTGCTCGGCTTCTACAACGCCCACGCGATCGGCACCGCCGACCGCCATGCCGCCGCGGCGATCGACTACGCCGGTGGTGCGCCCTGGGCCGACGGCACCACCAACCCCGCCGCCACCATCGAGGCGCAGCTCGACAAGATCATCGGCGACCTCGCGGCCACCGGCGGCGCAGCGAAGATCGGCGCCGCAGCAACCGCGGGCGCACCCGGCGCGCTCGGGGCGGGCAGCGTCAAGTCGCAGCTCGACGCGCTGCTTGGGTTCCTGAACGGGCACGTTACCGCCGCAGCCACCGTGCACGCCGCCTCGGCCATCACGTACGCTGGCGGAGGTGCCTGGAAAGACGGGACCGCCAACCCGGCGACGACCGTCAAGGCGCAGCTCGACAAGCTCGTCGGAGACCTCTCCGCCGACGCTGGCGCGGGGCGGCTCGGCGCTGGCGCGCGCCCAAACTGGCTCGACGGGCGCACCAACCCCGCGGGCGTGTCGCTCCTCGCCGCCCTCAACAAGATCATCACGGACCTCTCCGACCAGGAGGCCGGCGCAGACGGCGCCGCGCGGATCGGCGCGCAGGCGGTCGGCAAGCTGGCGGCAGGCTCCGTCCGCTCGCAGCTCAACGCCCTTGACGCCACGGCCGTTCGCACCAACGTGGCCAATGTCTTCTCCGCAAAGCAGACGCTCAATGGCGCGGACGGTGACACGAATGCGGCGATCGCGACCACATCAGCACCCGCGGTGCGCAAGCTCCTGTGGGAGATCGCCGGGGCCGCCGGCGCCTACAACTACCGATTCTACGCCACGAACCGCACGCTCGAATTCACCCTCAATGCCCAGTGGAACGGAGCGCAGTGGGTGAAAGACTCGACGGCGTTCGCGTCGGCCAAGTTCGAGATCAACAACACCGAGATCCGCATCAACGCCGACGACGCGCTGACGAGCCCGTTCCCTGACGTGTGGGCGAGCTCGATCGGCATCGGCGTCACGGGCCACGGTCAGCAGTCGTTCGACGCCGGCGGCAACTGGACCTCGCCCGGCCCGACCGAGACGTACATCGGCTGGGCGGGCCCCGGCGGCACCTCGGTCATCGGTGGAGGCGCGCCGTTCCGCAAGGTGTTCCCCGTGACACCGAGCTCGATCACCTTCGTGTCGCTCGGCGCCCTCAACATCGCGTCCGGGCCGGTGCCGTTTGCGGTCGCTGCCGCCGGAACGGGCGCAACTGCCACCACCGCTGCGCTCAACGCCAGCACCCATTTCTTCGTACGCGTCATCGCGTCGTAACAAGGAGAACCCATTGCCCATCAAGAGTATGACCACGACACCCGCACCTGGAAGCATGGTCCACGTCTGCGCCGCGTGCGGCGCCGAGCACACGATCTCGTTCAACCGCGGCGCCCAGAAGTCGAAGACCGGCCCCGTCGCGCTCAACGTCGGCGACACCCTCGTCGTCCGCATCGACGCGGCGCCGCCGGCGACCGTGACCTTCGCCGCCGGCGAATTCCCGGACTTCGCCCGCATCACTGCGGCCGAGCTCGCAGCCAAGCTCCACGCCGCGCTCCCCGGTGTCCAGGCGACCGACGACGCGGGCGGCCTCCTCATCGAGAGCGCGACCACAGGCGAGGCCAGCCGCATCGAGATCGTTGGCGGCACGGCGCGCGCCGCGCTGGGCTTCGCGACCGACGGTCGGATCGATCCGTGCCTCTCGCGCCCCGTCCTTGGCATCAGCTTCGGCGCCGAGCAACCGCAGGACAAGAACATCCTGGCCCTTCGTCGCTGCAACGACTGCGGTGCCAACGAATGCCTCGTACGAACCTTCGACGCCGCGGCCCCCGAGCTCGACGGCACCCACCTCAAGGAGCACCGCAAGGCTGTCAACGCGATCGCCGAGCATTGCAAGTCGCACGGCTGGTCACACCCCGACCTCGTCGAGCAGCATGCGGCCGAGACCAGACGGCCCGCGGATATCCACGCGGTCTTCCCGGACCGCCCCCTGGAACTATCGCAGTTCGTTCGCTCGAATGCGCCGGCCGGCGCCTCGCACAGCGCGGGAGAACCACGATGAAGGTCGACGACAACGGCTGGCTGGTCGGCGCCGACGGCGATCCAGTCGGCAAGCGCTACCCGACCGTGCGGACCTACCCGCTCGCGACCCCGGTGCCGCTCGGCATCGTGTGGCACACCACGGACGAGCGCGGCGGCCCTGGTACCGCCGAGGCCTTGGCGCGTCGAGCCCAGACCTTCCGGCGCGGCGTCGATCGGCCGGCATCGTGGCACCTGCTGATCGCCAAGGACGGCGCCCTCTACCAGAGCGCCCCGTTCACCGTCGGCACCTGGCACGTCGGCACGCCCGGGGTCATCGCCGGACGTCGCTTCGCGAACATCAACCACGCGACCATCGGCTGCGAGCTCGAGAACGCGGGGCGCCTGCGGCGGCTCGGCGACCAGGTCTACTGCTGGCCGTTCTACGTGAATCCCACCGCCCCTGGATACGAACGCCGACCCGACCCCAACTGCGCGCTCGAACTCGCCCGTGCGGTGACCACACCGGGCGGCCTGTTCGACGCATTCACCCCCGCGCAGGAGGCCTCGGCCGCCGTCGTCCTCCGCGCGCTCGTCACGCGCTTCACCTGGACCCGCGAGGTCTGCGCCTACGGCCACGTCGACTTCGATCCACAGCACCGAGAGGATCCGGGACCGATCTGGATGCAGACGATCCTTCCGCGTGTGCTCGACCGAGTCTTTGGCAGCGCGGTCGCTGCCGCATCAACCACCGGCGTTGCCGGACAAGGAGATTCACCGTGAACATGAACACGACTGCATGGAATGTCTTCGAGCTCTTCGGGCCAGTGCTGCTCGCCGGCCTCAGCTGGCTGTCGGTCAAGGCCGCGCAGCTCATCTCGGTCAAGGTCAAGAACGAGCAACTGAAGGCCATGCTCCTTCGCCTCGACGACGTCGTCCTCGCTGCTGTGCGCGAGGCCCAACAAGTCCTCGTGGACAAGCTCAAGGCCGCGAGCGCCGATGGCGCGCTCACGCCCGATCAGGGCACCCAAGCCAAGCAAGCGGCGATCGACAGCGCCAAATCGCAACTCGGCGCGACCGGCCTCGCGGAGGTCGGCAAGACCTTCGGCCTGGAAGGCGCCGCCGTCGACAAGCTGCTCTCCACGCGGGTCGAAGCGGCGGTTCATCACCTCAAGGCGCAGAGTCGCCCCACGTTGAGCTCGGGAACCGCGGGCGACGCGGTTCCCTTCGTGGCGTGAGCATGACACGCACGGTCGCAGCGTGAGTGGGGCAGCTCGACGCACCGCACTTCGCACCGCGCGTCGCCCGCGCATGTCGGCGTCTCCAGCGCGCGAGCTGGAACTTGGCGACAGGCAGCCGCGGAAGTATATACCACCCCCTTCTCAGGGGTGACGAACCCGGCGAGACTGCACATCCATGCCAGGCTTTCGCGCTCAGCTGCAATCAGGGGAATGCGGCGTCACGTGGGTGCCGCCGGAGGGCACGGAGACAGTTGAAGAGAATGAGAACCTCCTGCTCCTGCGAGATCCGGTCGCCCCGCTCGTCTGGCACGTCAGCGCGTCGCCGTTCCCGTTCGCACTGGACGCCGCGCACGACGAGGTGCTACGTGCTGACCTCGAAATGTCAGCGCGCGCGGCGTTTGACAGGGACTGGAAGCCACCCGGCGAAGGCGAGCCTCCGGCACGGCGTCGCACCGAAGATCCGACTTGGTCGCCGGTGATCGAGCAAGGCAGGCTCGACCTGCCGGGTGGCACCGCCCTGCGGCTCTTGCGACGAACTGCCTATCAGCCGACTAGGGAGATCGTCGCCGGCCACGTCATCGTCCCCACCACGATGGGGCATGTGGACTTCTGGGTCATCGCCCGCGCTACCATCACCGGCATACGCGAGACCATCGTGATGGCGACGCTAATGAACGACCAGCGGAGTAGCGTCGGTGCGGCTGAGCCCGACGAGGAGGTGCTAAAGGCCGAAAACAATGCTGGGGAAAGAAATATCGGCAGGCCGTTCCCGCCGCAATCCGTGTACGACGATCCCGCTCTCGACGCTCGGTTCCCTGAACATCCACTTTCCCTCGTTCGCCAGGCGATTGGCAAGCTCTGCGATTCAATAACGATCACACCGGCAGCGCCGAGCGTCGCAGATGTGATTCATCTCGAAGAGCCCCAGTGCGCGTTTGCCGCGCCGCCGCGATACGTACCAGTACCAGCCGGGGTGATGCGAATGCACCCCACCCTGCGCATCCTCATGCGTTCGGGCGTCGAATCTTGGCATCGTAACATGGAGGTCTGGCGACTCGACGACGTGCGATTTCGGCGCCGCGACCCTCGGAACGAGCTGTGCGCGCTGGCGCGCGACACTGTCGCTGGATGGACACGCGAGGGCGCCACCGGCATCCAGGCGAAAGTGGAAGCAGTCAACGACTTCGAGGGGCGCCCGCAGGTGCAGCAATCGGTGAGCATGAAGGCCGGGGGAAGTCCCTCTCGGTTGATCTTCCGCTGGTGGGTTGAGCCTGACGGTGTCATCTTTCGCCTCGGCAGCGGCGGGCCTCCGAGCATTCCCGATACCGAGCACGTCGTGCTGCTTGATGGAGTGCAGGCGACCTGGCGCCGTCTCGACGCCATGGGGCCTTCGCATCGACCATGGTGGCGGATCTGGTGAGCTAAAGCTCGCTCGTGACGCGATCCATTCGCCGCGTCATCTGTACCCGTCTACCGCCCACGGCGCTCGGCGCGCGCCAAGGTTTCGAGTTCGCCGGCATGCTCGCGCAGCCGGCGCTGGAACTTCGGTGGCAGCCGACGGTAGTGCGCGAGTAGCTCGTCCTCCGCGGCCGTGAGCTGCTCCGCGGCCCGCGGCTTCGCCATCGCTTTCGTGGGGGCCATGCTTTCGCTGGCACCCGTCACGAACTGGAAGAACGCGTCCCGGGGCACCTCGAGCAGATCAGCCCAGGCGTAGGCGCGCTTGGTCGGGAGCCCCTCGATGCCAACCTCGATGTTGCTAACCGCATTCCGGGACTTGTAGCCGAGCACGCGAATGACGTCACCCTGGCTGAGCCCGAGCTCCTCGCGGCGCTGGCGTACGAACGCGCCGACCCGCTTCCACAGCTCGGTGCGGTCTTTCGCAGTCCGGAGATCCTGAGTGCTTCGCAGGGAAGTTCCGGGCACGCGTCCATAGTGCAGTCCCGCGGGACCGCAGCGCAAGCACGCAATGGCCCGGATACACGGCGCAATGTGTAATCATCTGAAATCGCACGTGTTTGTCTTGCTAATCATGCGCAGAGGACGCAATGGATGTCCACGAGGCGCGAGGCAGCGCCACGACGGAGAAGTAAACGATGACAACGACCATGAGGGCGCAGTTCCTGGCGACGCTGCGCGAGAACGCTGACGCCTGGCACGCAGGAGAGATCGACTTCGCCACCTTCACCGCATGCCAGCGGGATACGTGGGATGCGATCCGCCAGGCCGGCCCGGCGATCGAGGCCGAGGTGTTGCGCGCGTTGCGCGACCAACTGCCGACCGAGGTCGCGAGCTCGTTCCCCGCCGCGCAGGTTGTGGGCGCGGGACTCCGCTACCGCCGATAGCAACCAACAACCCAGACCAACGAATAACCGAGGAGAAAAGACAATGTCGAAGAAGCAAACCAAGAAGACCACGGCGACCAGGAAGACCGCATCGACGAAGAACACCGAGCCGAGGTCGACAGCCGCACGCATGACGGCGCAGAAGCAGCCGCCAGCGAAGCGGAGGACCGCACCGACCACGGCAGCGCTGGCGGGTCCGAACCACGCAGCGAGCGACGGGGCGGAACCGCGGAAGCTCGAACCGCGCATGCCGGCGCCGGGAACCCTGATCCAGAAGCGGGATCGCCACGGCGCGGTGCGCTGCGAATGCAGCGTCGAGGAAGGAGGGATCCGCTACAACGGCAACCTGTACCGCTCGCTGTCCGGGGCGGCGATGGCCGCGGCCAAGGACCTCGGCCTCACCAACAAGACCCAGAACGGCTTCACGTTCTGGGGCCTCAGCAAGCCGCCAAGCCGGTCGAGCGATCCGCTGGCCGCGCTGGACCGCGCGTGGGAGCGCTATCACGGCACCGTCGCCGCCGTGGTCAAGGGCGGCGTCACCGACGAGAACAAGGCGAAAGTAGCGGCGGCCATCCACAAGCACGCACAAGTGATCGGTGGCCTGCAGGAGCAGGTCGCGTGATGGCCGGCGTCGACTTCTTCCAGACGAGGATGGGCCAGCGGTTCTACGAGGCGACCATGCCGAAGATCGCCGACCAACTCGAGCGGCTCAACACGAACCTCGAGGCGCTCGTCGCCGAGCTCAGGAAGTCGAACCGCAGCACGACCGAGACGCCGAGCCACGCGGCATCCCCCGCCAGCGACGCCACGGATAAGCTGCGATAACCGAAGCCCGCCATCACCTGCGAGTCGTCAACAGATGTTGCGATGTTGGCGAATAGCGCTCTCGCGATGTCGATTATCGCGATAACGGACTTGCGATGTCGCGAAAGCAACGCCATGTGTCATGGCGTCACCAACAACCACGCAACGCAGGATTCACCATGTCGAACAACATCAAGCTCCCGGCCAAGACCCAGAACAAACTGAAGACGCTCGCCAAGCTTCGCTTGCCCGAGCTACGGGCGGAATACGCCAAGCTCGTCGGCGAACCGACGCGCTCGCCGAACCGCACCTTCCTGCTGCGCAAGATCACCGAGGCCCTCACCTCGGCCGTCGCCGCTCGTAAGCCGGCGGGCGCGCGCAAGGATTCCGCCCAGACGACGCCAACGCCGGGCGCCTCCACGCCCGAGGCCGCAGCGCCGAAGCAGCGGGGCCGGTTCTCGGCGCTCTCGGTCGCCGAACTGCAGGCCAAGTACCGCGAGGTCGTCGGCCGCGACACCGGCAGCGATGACCGCGGTTACCTGATCTGGAAGATCCGCGAGGCGGAGAACGGCCGCGTTCCGGTAGGCCCGCGCCGGGTCCGCGCGGCCGGCGACATGACGACGCTGCCACTCCGCATCCCCACCGAAGCGATCAAGGTGATGGACGACGCCTGGCGCACGCGCGGGGTGAAGAGCCGGAACCGGTTCCTGCAGGACGCCGTCAGCCACTACCTCGCGCACCTCGGCGACCCCAGCGGCGCCGAGCAGTTCACAACCGCTGGATCGACGGCGCCATGAAGGTCAAGGAACTGATCGAAGTGTTGGAGAGCTGCGACGCCGAGGCAGAGGTCGTCATCATGAGCCAGCCGAACTACCCGATGGAGCACGGGCTTCTGGGCGTGGCCCTACGTGAAGACTGCCACGATGGGGCGGACGAGCCCCGCTACGAGACGGACACCGCGCCGAGCGACGTCGTCCTCGTCGAGGGAGCATGGCTCCGCTACGGCAACAGCGCGGCCTGGGGCGCTGCGCGGACTCGCCCGCACTGAGCAGCACGCGCGGCGTGAACTCGCCGCCTTCGGCGATTCCAAACGCCGAGCGCGGGCCACCGCGCCAACCCCGGGCCGCATTGGCGCACATTCCGGCGCCTCGGCGCCGATCCCGCCCCGCTCCGGGCTCGATCCCGCCCCGCCCGGGCCCGATCCCGCCCCGCTCCCGGCCCGATCCCGCCCCGCCCGGGCCCGATCCCGCCCCGCTCCGGGCCCGATCCCGCCCCGCCCGGGCCCGATCCCGCCCCGCCCGGGCCCGATCCCGCCCCGCCCGGGCCCGATCCCGCCCCGCTCCGGGCCCGATCCCGCCCCGCCCAGGCCCGA
>Ga0308175_100000383_pt1 | contig 30903 bp, 25 predicted proteins | sample PhyCR1_3_FD_203893 | JGI IMG/M metagenome (GOLD analysis project Ga0308175, IMG submission 203893) | Soil microbial communities from UC Gill Tract Community Farm, Albany, California, United States - DLSLS.C.R1 | ecosystem: Environmental > Terrestrial > Soil > Agricultural land | place: USA...
GCCTCCGGCGAGCCCTCGTCGAACGCGGCCCACGGGTCGGACGCGTCGGCGCCCAGCTCGCCGGCGAGCTGCTCCCACTGCGCGCCGCTCAGCAGCGCCGAGTGGTTCGCCGGATGCCCCTGCGTCGGCAGCCGCCACGCCTTGATCGTGTAGGCGAAGATCACCGACGGCCGATCCGTCACCGCGTCGGCCGCGGCGTAGGCGTCGAGCAGCAGCCCGAGGTCGTGACCGCCGAGGTCGCGCGCCGCGGCGACCAGCTCCGCGTCCTCCAACTCGGCCACGAGCTGCTCCAGCTCGCGGCGCCCGCGCCCGCTGCCCGGCAGCCGCTCGCGCAGCTCGTCCGCCGGCGAGCGCAGCAGCCGCTGGTACTCCTCGTTCGTCATGCCGTCGATGCGCGCGCGCAGCGCGTCGCCGCCGCGCCGCTCGAACAGCGCCTCCAGCCGGCGCCCGTACTTGACGGTGATCGTGTGCCAGCCGGCCGCCTCGAACATCCCGGCGATGCGGCCGTAGGCGATGTCCGGGACGACGCGGTCCAGCGACTGGCGGTTGAGGTCGACGATCCACAGCAGCTCGCCCAGCCGCGGCACGACCGGGTCCACGAGCGCCTCCCAGATCGCCCCCTCGTCGAGCTCGGCGTCGCCGAGCAGGGCGATCTGCCGTCCGCCGCGCGGCACGTCGAAGTGGCCGGCGACGTAGCGGTGCGCGAGCGCCGACCAGATCGTCGCGGTCGCCCCGATCCCGACCGACCCCGTCGAGAAGTCCGCCGGGACCGGGTCCTTCAGGCGCGAGGGGTAGGACTGCAGCCCGCCGAACTCACGCAGCGTCGTCAGCCATCCGCGGTCGAGCTGCCCGAGCAGGTACTCGATGGCGTGCAGCACCGGCGAGGCGTGCGGCTTGACCGAGACGCGATCCGGCGCGCGCAGGTGATGGAACCACAGCGCCGTCATGATCGAGACCATCGACGCCGACGACGACTGGTGGCCGCCGACCTTCACGCCGGAGGGCGTTCTGCGGACTCTGTTGGCGTGATGGACGATCGACGTCGCCAGCCACAGGACGCGGCTCTCCACCGCCTGCAGCACGTCGAGGCCGGAATCGGTCGGAGACGCAACGGGCACGACGGCGATTGTCGCGGCCGATTCGCTGCGATGTCCAGAGTCTTGATCGTGCTTGAGCGCATTTGCGCACAATCTTTGCTTCGCTCCGGCACATGTCGATAGGATCGTTTCGTGGCGCGCACAGACTTGGACGAGCTCGACCGCCGCATCCTCGAGCTGCTGCTCGACGACGGCCGCAGCTCCGCCAGCGAGGTCGGCCGCCAGGTGGGCCTCTCCCCCGCCGCCGCCAAGCGCCGCATCGACCGGCTCGAGCAGGTGGGCGTGATCCGCGGCTACCGCGCCGTGCTCGACCACGCCCGGCTCGGCAGCCAGATCGAGGCGTTCGTCGAGCTGCGCTTCGCGGGCGCGACGCAGGTCGACGACATCGAGAAGACGGTCGATGGCATGGCCGAGGTCGTCGAGGCGTTCACGACCGCCGGCGACCCCGACGCGCTCGTGCGCGTGCGCGCCACCGACCTCGACCACCTCAAGCGCGTCGTCGACCGCATCCGCCGCAGCGGCAAGGTCACCGGCACCAAGACGCTGATCGTGCTCGGCACGGCGCGCGGCGCCGCCTGAGGCGCCGCTCCCCGTCAGGCGAACGAGGCGTTGATGATCTGCTCCTCGATCTCGCGCTCGTCGGCGTCGGAGCCCTCGAGCGTCGCCGCGACGCGGCCCGCCTGCAGCACGTGGACGCGGTCGCAGCGCTGCAGCTCGCGGCTCTCGCTGGAGTACCAGAGGATCGCGGTGCCGGCCTCGCGCTGGCGCTCGAGCAGCGCGTAGATCTCCAGCTTCGTCGCCTCGTCGACGCCGCGGGTCGGGTCCTTCAGCAGCAGGACGTCGGACGTCGTAGCGAGCGCGCGCGCGAGCAGCACCTTCTGCTGCGTGCCGCCGCTGAGCGACGTGATGCGATCGGACGCGGCGCCCTTCACGCGCAGGGCCGCCAGCCACCGCTCGGCGAGCGAGCGCTCGCGGCGTGCGGAGACGAAGCCGAGGCGGCCGAGCCCCCGCAGCGCGGAGGCGGAGAGGTTGTGCTCGACGCTCCACAGCGCGAAGACCCCCTCGTCGACGCGGTCGCCGCTGACGACCGCCAGCCGTCCCTCGACCCGGACGCCGCGCCCGCGCCCAAGCCGCAGGCGCCGCCGCGCCGCCGCCGCCACCGCTTCGAGGACCGCGTCCTGGCCCTGGCCCTCGAGCCCGCCGAGCCCGACGATCTCGCCCGGCCCGACGTCGAGCGTGACGCCGTGCATGCCGTGCCCGCGCGCGTCGCGCAGCGCGATGCCGCCGGCGCGCGGCGCGGGCGGTGGCGACGCGGCCGCTCCGGCCGGCGCCTCGGCCGGAGCGTGCCGCGCCGCGCTCGCCGCGCTCGCCGCCGCCCGCGCGTCGGCCGGGCGCTGCATCAGCGCGACGAGGTCCTCGCGCGAGGTCTCCGCGATGCGGCGCTGGGCGACGATCTCGCCGTCGGTCATGACCGAGACGCGATCGTGCCAGCGGAAGACCTCGTCGAGCTTGTGGGTCGAGACGATCACGCCGAAGCCCTCCCGCTCGGCGGCTCGCTTGAGCCAGTCGTAGAGCGCGAGCGCCGACTCGCCGTCGAGCGACGAGGTCGGCTCGTCGAGGATCACGCAGTCGATCCGCTCGCCCGGCCCGCGCAGCAGCGCGGTGGCGATCTCGACCACCTGGCGCAGCCCGATCGAGAGCGACGCGACCGAGCGCTCGGGCGCGAGCGCCGTGCCGGGGAAGATCTCCTGGATGCGCTGGGCCACGCGACGGTTCGCGGCCTGGCGCCAGCGCACGCCGGTGGCGATGCCCGGGCACTGCAGCACCCCCGCCTCGCCGACCTGCAGCACCGGGCACAGGGCGAGCTCCTGCTGCACGATCCGCACGCCGTGCGCCCGCGCGCGCCGCGGGTCGAGCCCGTGCTCGAAGCGCTCGCCGCCGACCTCGATCGTCCCGCGGTCCGGCTGCACGAGGCCCGCCAGCGTGCGCATCATCGTGCTCTTGCCGGCCCCGTTGTGGCCGACGAGGCCGAGGATCTCGCCGCGGGCGACCGTCAGCGCCGCGTCGCGCACGGCCTGGGTCGTGCCGAAGCGCTTGGAGACGCCCTCGCAGCCGAGCGCGAGCGTGCCGGGGGCCGCCGTCGTCACGTCCGCTCCGGCCCCCGCACGATCGCCAGCACCAGCACGATCACGCCGCCGACCACGATCGGCTGCACGCCCGGGCCGGCATGCGTGACGTCGACGAGCGTGATCAGGAACGTCAGCAGCAGCGCGGCCGCCCAGATGCCGGGGACGTTGGAGCTGCCGCCGGCGATCAGCGAGCCGCCGAGCACCACCACCGCGATCGCCCCCAGCTGGTAGGTCGTCGCCATGTCGAGCGACGGACCGCCGGTGAAGCCGCTCAGCAGCAGGCCGCCGAGGCCGGCCGTCATCCCGCACAGGCAGTACGCGAGCAGCACGACGCGCTCCGGGCGCAGCCCGGCGAGCCGCGCGGCGTCGCGCGACTGCCCCGCCGCCTGCGCGCCGCGGCCGAACAGCGTCCGCGTGAGCACGACATGCGCCAGCACCGCCGCGAGCGCGGCGATCGCGGCGATCGCCGGCACGCCCAGCAGGCGCGCGGTGACGACGTGCTGGAGCAGCGGGCTGACGTCGCCGCCGCTGTGCGCGGAGCGCAGCTGCACGACCGTCTGGACGACGAAGCCGACCGCCAGCGTCGCGATCAGCGGCGGCACGTCGAGCCAGCGGATCGTGAGCGCGTTCGCGAGCCCGACGACGAGGCCGACGCCCAACGCGATCGCGATCGCGAACGGCAGGCGCGCGTCGCTGCCGTCCATCGCCTCCGTCCCGAGGTAGGCGACGAGCGTCATCACGTAGGGCACCGACAGGTCGATGTTGCCGCCGCCGCAGGTGATCACGAACATCTGCCCGATCCCCACGACGACGAGGAACGAGGCGACGATCGCGCCCTGCTGGAGCGTGCCGCCGAGGCCGTGGCGCGCGACGATCGCGATCGCGATCCACACGGCGACGGCGCCGACGGCGGCCGGCAGCCACGGGGGCAGGTGCGCCCCCGCGCGGCGCATGCGGGGCGCGGAGCTAGACACGCTCGACCTCCTGCTCGGCGCCGGCCGGGCGGCGCGCCGGCGGCGCGTGCCGGTGCTGCAGGCGCGCCGCCCAGCGCGATCCGACGCGCACGCCGACGGCGGCGATCAGGATCACGCCCTGCAGCCCGAGCGTGTAGTCCGACGAGACGTTCAGGAACGCGAGCAGCGACGACAGCAGCCCGAGCGCGACCGCGCCGGCGACCGCGCCGAGCGCGTTCACGTCGCCGCCGTCGAACGAGCCGCCGCCGACGATCACCGCCGCGACGGTCGTGAGCACGATCGTGACGGCGCCGTTCGCGTCGCCGGAGCCGGTCTGGCCGCTCAGCGCGAGCCCGGCGAGCACGCCCATCAGGCCCGCGAGCGCGTAGAGCACGAGCCGCATGCGCAGCACCGGCACGCCGGCGCGGGCGGCCGCGACGGGACTCGCGCCGACGGCGCGCAGGCGCACGCCGAGGCGCGTCCCGAACAGCAGCAGCTGGCACACGACGGCCAGCACGACGAGCACGATCACCGGCAGCGGCACGACCGGCGTCGTCGTGTTCAACCAGGTGATCAGGAACAGCGGCGCGGTCCCGCCCGGGGTCGGCAGCACGACGATCGCGAGGCCCAGCCAGACGGACGCCATGCCGAACGTGAGCGTCAGCGACGGGATCCGCCGTACCGTGATCAGCGCCCCCATCGCGACGTAGCCGAGCACCGCCGCGGCGAGCGCGAGCGCGCCGGTCAGGCCGTGCTCGGACAGCACGACGACGACGAGCGCGTTGACGAGGCCGACGAACGCCCCGATGCCGAGGTCGATGTCGCCGGCCGCCATCACGAACAGCTGCGCCATCGTCGCGAAGGCGACGGGCAGCGCGCCGATGAGCAGCAGCGACATGCCGTCGTACGTCGCCGCCTGCGGCTCGACGACGACGATCAGCACGAGGATCGCGACCAGCAGCGCGAACGGCACCACGCCGCTGATCGACAGCCGGCGGCGCACGCCGGCCAGCGCCCGGGGGGGCCGCGCCGGCTGGCGCGGCCCCGTTCGCGTCGTTACCGTCCCGGGGGCCATCTGCCTAGAACGTGACGTTCCCGGGCGTCGCGGTCACGACGGTCGGGACCGTCCCGGCCTTCGTCTTCTCGATCAGCGCCTTCGTCTCGTCGTAGGTGACGTCGGTCGAGGCGACGCCGCCCTTCGGCGTGACCTTGACCCACGCGGCGAGGTTCTCCTGCGGGATCTTCAGCAGCGGGAAGTCGATCGTCTGCGGGACGTCCGTCCCGTGCAGCTTGGCGACGATCGCCCAGATCCCGGCGGAGCCGATGCCCGGCATCGTGGAGATCGAGACCGATCTGTAGCTCGGGTCCTTTCTGCTGAGGTCGGCCCACGTCTGCAGCTCCTCCGCGCGGTTGCCGAAGCCGACGATCGGCACCTGCTTGCCGGCGTTCTGGAAGGCGACGACCGCGCCGTGCCCGTCGCCGCCCTGTCCGATCACCGCGTCGACCCGCGAGAGGCTCGGCAGCAGCGTCGAGACCTTCTGCTGCGCCGTCGTGTCGGTCCAGTCGGCGTAGACCGAGCCGACGATTCTCAGGTCGCCCTTCTGCTTGAGCGTGTCGACGACCGCTCTGTGCATGATGTCGTCCGGCAGCGTGCCGGCCGTGCCGCGGATCTCGAGCACGCTGCCTCTGCCGCCGAGCGCCTCGGACATGAACTCGGCCTGCGTCTGGCCGATCGGTCTGAAGTCCTCGACGAGGCTGTAGCTGCACTTCTCGGTGACGGTCTGGTCGACCGCGAGCACCATGACGCCGCGGGCGCACGCCTGCTTGATCGCGCCGTTGAGCGCTGTCGCCGAGGAGGCGTCGACGAGGATCGCGTCGTAGCCGCCGACGACGAAGCTGCGGATCTGGTTGGCCTGCTCGGACGGGTTGCCGTTCGCGTTCGCGCTCGTGAACCCGCTGATCAGGCCCTGGTCCTGGGCGTCTCTCGCGGCCGTCTCGATGCTTCTGATCAGCTGCTGGTGCCAGGTGTTGCCCAGCGTCGAGTTCGAGAAGGCGATCTTCGGCGCGGCGCCGCCGCCGCCGCCGGACGTCGACGCGCCGCCGCCCCCGGACGAGCTGTCCGAGCTGGACCCGCAGCCCGCTCCGACGGCCGCCAGCGCCGCCACTCCGAGACAGAGCGCACCTATGCGGCGCAGCCTGCCGTGGTTCCGTCGTGCCATCACACTCTCTCCTCTCCGCCGCCCGGTCCCGGGCGGTCGCTTTCCCTCACTCGGCGACGGCCTGCGCCGTCAACGCGATGTCCACGAGCGGCGGATCCGCCGCCCGCGCCACCTCCACCTCGATCAGGCCTCCGCTGTCGGGGCACACGAACAGCCGCAGCTCGACCGTCTCGTCGACGAACTCGGACGGGTCCCCGAAGCGCGCGCCGGCCGCGGCGAGCGGGAGCGCGAGCAGCGGGCAGGCGTCCTTGTAGGAGGCGCCCACGGGGGCGAGCGGCCGCCCGCTGCGCGTGCTGCAGTACCACGCCGCGCCGGCGGGCGTGCGACGCACGTCGAGGCCTGGGCCGAGCGAGCAGACCGGCTCGCCGAGCTGCGCGGGCGGGTCGTGCGGGACCGCCGCCGGGCGCGCGTCGCGCAGCCGTTCCCGGCGGCGCTCGGCGCGCAGTTCCGCGGTCGCGTGCTCGTCGGCGGCGACTCCGTCGGCGCCTTCCGCGAGCACGACGCCGAACAGCTCGCGCGCCGCCTCCGCGCCCCAGCCGCCGCCCGCGACGTCGGCGGCGACGAGCGCCGGATCGCGGTCGAGCGGATCGCCGAAGCCGGCGGAGCCCGAGCAGGACACCTCGAACACGTCGCCGGGCCGCTGCAGCAGGCCGGACTCCTTCGGCGCCACGCGCCGCGCTCCGCCGTCGAGGTCCAACGGCTCCGCCGCGTCCGGGGCGGCGACGACGTCGGCGACGGTGGCCCCGTCGTCCCCGCGGCGGAAGCGGAAGACGGACGGCGGGCCGGGAAAGCCGCCGAAGAGGCCGGTCCCGGTCGGGTGGGCCACACCGCAGGCGGCGATCTGATGGACCATCTCCTCGGTGCGGTGCGCCGTGAAGGCGATGCTCATCGTCGCGCCGCCGACGTACGTGCCGGCGCCGCCCGACTCGGCCAGCTCGCGGCGGTGCAGGTAGAGCATCGGCATCACCTGCTCGTTCTGCTCGACGTTCGGGGCGATCTGCTTCGGGCCCCAGTAGATGCCGCCGGTGTCGATCCCGTCGCGGAACGAGTACGCCCCGATCGGCGCGGCGAACCAGTCGAGCACCTGGTTCTGAAAGCGGCTGCCGCGCTGGTCGAGCCCGGTGATCGAGTCGAGCGGCCAGCCCGTGATGCCGCCGTTGGCCGTGTAGAAGCGGCGCAGTTCCGGCACCGTGTGGGCCATCTTCGCGATGCAGTTGTTCGCCAGCGAGATTGAGAACTCGGTGCCGATCGCGCCGCCGTTGGCGACCGCCGCCGGGTGGCTCGCCGAGGTCAGCGAGCCCGGCAGCGGCTCGAACTCGACGTGCCGCAGCGGGCCGCCGATCGCGTACAGCAGGTCCGGGCACAGGAACGGGTTGAGCACCGACAGGATGCCCCCGCGCCAGGCCGCGTAGGTGACGTTGAGCGAACCGGCCGACGGGTCCGTGCCGCGGTTGGAGAAGACGAGCCGGTCGCCCTCCTTGCGCAGGTGCAGCTCGCCCTTGTACATGGCGCGGTCCCCCGGGATCGCGCACTCGAGGTAGCCGCGCTCGCTCCACTCGCCGTCCGGCACCTGCGCGATGCGCCGCCTGAAGACCGCCGCCGAGTCGTCGACGATGCGGCGCATGACGGCCTTGACGGTCGCGGCGCCGTAACGCTCGACGAGACCGAGGATGCGGGTGCGAGCGACCGTGTTGCCGGCGATCACGGCGCGCAGGTCGAGCGCGACGCTCTCCGGCAGGCGCGACTGGCGCAGGAACTGCTCCTCGATGTCGCGGCGGATGCGCCCGCCCTCGACGAGCTTGATCGGCGGGTAGAGCGGCGCCTCCGCGTAGACGCTCTCGGAGACCGGGTTCCAGCCGCCCGGCATCGTGCCGCCGACGTCGACGAAGTGCAGCGTGTTGGCGACCCAGCAGAACAGCTCGTCGCCGACGAACACCGGGCAGCACAGCATCACGTCGTTCTGGTGCGTGGTGCCGACCCACGGGTCGTTCGACATGAACATGTCGCCGGGGTGGATGCCGGGGTTCTCGCCGCGGTGCTCGAGGATCCACTTGGCCTGCAGGTCCTGCATCCCGGAGTGGAACTGCAGGTACGGGCCGAAGTAGACGAAGTCGCCGTTCTCGTCGAGGATCGACGGGTTGAAGTCGAAGCCGTAGGCGGCGATCGGCGAGCCCGACACGCGCACGATCGCGTCGCCGTGCTCCTCGTTGATGCTCCACAGGTTGTGACGCAGCACCTCGTAGGTGACCGGGTCGAGGTCCTCGGCCGCCTCGGTGTGGAGACGCAGGCGCGGCGAGATCGTCAGCTCGCGCGCGGGGACGTACGCGTCCAGCCGGCCGTCCATCGGCCGGCCGTCGATCACGACGCTCATCGGCGCGCCTCCGAGGTCCGAGCCGGCGCCCGCGGCACCGCGTCACGACGTTCTGCAACAGCCCTCATCGACCCTCACCTCCATGCCTGCGCGCGTCCGCGGGCGCTGCGCCCTGGCTGCGCGGGCCTCTCCTCAGTGCCTTCTGAGGATACAAGAGACGTATACACAGAGTCAATAGGTGCGGCTTGCCGCCCGCGTCGGCACGCGCCATCTTTTTCCGAGATATGCCGGCTTGTAAGAGATATGCCAGCCATCGACCGCTCGGATGCCGCCAGACGACTGTATACGTTTTCAAATTTTTACCTATCTGAGCGATCTTCTTGTACACAATTCTGAGATCCCTCCAGCGCCGGCATACAATCCGTCCGGCACCACCGCTCGTGGTGCACGGCATGACCATCAGCACGCGACACGACGCCACCGAGCGCGCCTATGAGGCGATCCGCCGGCGCATCCTCGACGGCACCTACACGCCCGGCAGCCGGCTCGGCGAGGCCGACGTGGCGGGGTCGCTCGCGATCAGCCGCACGCCCGTGCGCTCGGCGCTCGTACGGCTCGGCGTCGAGGGGCTCGTCGAGCTGATCCCGGCGCGCGGCGCGTTCGTGGCGAAGTGGACGCGCGACGACGTCGAGGAGATCTTCGGCCTGCGCATCGCGCTCGAGCCGCTCGTCGCGGCGCTCGCGGCCGAGAAGATCGGCGACGAGGAGATCGCCGCGCTGGAGGCGCTCGCCGACGAGATGGAGACGGAGCTCGCGCGGGGCGCGGCCGACCGCTCCTACGTCGACGCGACGACCGAGCTGAACGCGCGCTTCCACCGCATGCTGATGGACGCGGCCCGCAACCACCATCTGCGCGCGATGCTGTCGGCGGCGATCGAGCTGCCGCTGATGCACCGCACGATCGCCGAGCTCGGGCCGGACCGGCTCGCCAACGCGTGGGCGGAGCACCGCGAGCTGATCGCCGCGATGGCGGCGCATGACGCCGAGCTCGCGGCCTCCGTCATGCTGACCCACCTGCTCGCCGCGCGCGACGCGATCCGCCGGATGATCGCGCGCGAGGATCCGGCGGCGATGCCGGCCGCGGCGTAGCGGGGCGGCTCCGCCCGAGCCGCCCCGCGATGCCCCGCGCGGGTCGTCAGGCCGTGCCGCCGACCGCCTCGCGCGCCCCCGCGTCGCGCGCGGCGCCCGCGCGCTCGCGCATCGTCAGCACGAGGCTGCCGGTGCGGTCGCGCAGCACGGCGTAGTCCGGCGGCACGACGACCGACGTGCCCGCCAGCTCGACGATCGCCGGGCCGGCGATCGTCACGTCGGTCGGCAGCGCCGCGCCGTCGTAGACGGCGGACTCGACGTAGTCGTCGACGCCGGCGCCGACGAAGTACACGCGTCGCGCCGCGCGCTCCGCCTCGCGCAGCGGCGTCGTCACCTCGCGCTCGACGGGGGGCGGCGCGGCGCTCTCCGCGGTCGCCGTCACGCGGAAGTCGACGAGCTCCACGCCGGCGTCGCGGAAGCCCGCCTCGGCGCCGAAGATCTGCGCGTACTTGCGCTCGAAGCGCTCGATCGTCGCGGCCATCGCGTCGGGGTCGAGCCGCGGCCCGTCGACCTCCACGTAGACCTCGTTGAGCTGCATCGAGTAGCGGATGCCGAGCTCGTAGCGGAACGCGACCTCGTCGAGGTCGACGCGCTCGCGCTCGAAGGCCGCCTCGGCGCGCGCAACGAGATCCTCGAAGATGCGGCCGATCGCGGCGAGATCGAACGGCTCGGAGAAGACGCTCGCGTACTCGCGCACGTGCTTGACGTCGCTGATCGCCACGCCGTAGGCCGACCACACCGAGGCGGTGTCGCCCATCGGGATCACGACCGAGCGCACGTTCAGGTCGCGCGCGAAGCCGGCGGCGTGGATCGGGCCCGCGCCGCCGTAGGCGAAGACCGTGAACTCGCGCGGGTCGAGCCCCGCCGCGACGACCGCGCGCCGGATCAGGTCCGCCATGTGCGACTCGGCGATCCGCACGATCCCGATCGCCGCGTCGCGGCCGGAGATGCCGATCCGCGCGCCGAGCGCCTCGATGCCGTCGAGCGCCGCCTGCAGCTCGAGCACGCCGCGGCCCGCGCCCGCCTCGTCGTCCCCGCTCGTGTCGAGCGACGTGACCTCGGCGAGATAGCCGAGCACGAGCGCGGCGTCGCTCAGCGTCGGGCGCGTCCCGCCGCGGCCGTAGCAGATCGGCCCCGGCTCGGCCCCCGCGCTCTGCGGGCCGACGCTCATCACCTTGCGCACCTCGTCGACGTGCGCGAGCGAGCCGCCGCCCGCGCCGATCGTGTGCACGTCGATCGCCGGGATGAAGAACTCGAACTGGCCGATCTCCATCTTGTCGCCCTGGAGGATCTCGCCGTCGCGAATCAGGCCGACGTCGAAGCTCGTGCCGCCGGCGTCGGCGGTGATGACGTTCGGGACGCCCAGCGCGCGCGCCAGGTGCGCGGAGCCGGTGACGCCGCCGGCCGGGCCCGAGTTGAGCGTGACGATCGCCTGCCGCTCCACCAGCTCGCCGGACATCACGCCGCCGCTGCACTGCATGATGAGCGGCGGGACCGTGTACCCCTCCTGCTCGCAGCGGCGGCGGATCGAGTCCACGTAGCGCAGCGTGACCGGTCCGATGTAGGCGTTGATCGCGGTCGCGGCGAAGCGCTCGTACTCGCCGAGCTTCGGCGCGATCTCGTGCGAGCACGAGAGGTAGACGTCGAGCCCCGACCGCTCGATCGCCGCGCGCGCGACGCGCTCGTTGCGGTCGTTCTTGAACGACCACAAGAAGCACACGGCGATCGCGTCGCAGCCGGCCGCGACCAGCTCGCGCGCCGCCGTCGCCACCGCCTCGGGGTCGACCTCCACCAGCACCTCGCCCTCGGAGTCGGTGCGCTCGGCCAGCTCGCGGATCAGCGACTTGGGTACGAGCGGATCCGGCTTGCGCGAGTGCTCGAGCATCATCGTGTCGTGCGGCGAGAGGCCGGTCGTGCGGCCGACCCCGCGCATGATGTGGAGCGTGTCGCCGAAGCCGCGCGTGGTGATGAGGCCGAGCCGCGCGCCGCGGCGCTCGAGGAACGCGTTGGTGCCGACGGTCGTGCCGACGACGAGCCGCTCGGTGCGGTCGAGCACCTCGTCGAGCCCGATGCCGAGCCGCGCCGCCGAGCGGCGCAGGCTCGCGAACACGCCGGCCGAGAACTCCCGCGGCGTCGACGGCGCCTTGCCGGTCGCGAACAAGCCGTCGCCCAGGATCACCGAGTCGGTGAAGGTGCCGCCCGTGTCGACACCGCAGATCAGATCCCTCATCGCTCCTCCATGCTCACCACGTATGCACGATCCCACACTCCAGTATGCAATGTGCGCCCAATCTGGAGGCGGGCCTCTCACGTCCCATGCGCGATTAGAACAGAGAAATCAAGCGATTACAAGGAATTTCGATGTCCTGGCGCCTGTGGAACGCCAGGACAATCGGTATACGAGCTTCTTAGGATTGTGTACTGTCGATGACCAGCTCGCGCTCGTCGAACGTGGCGATGCGGCCCTTCACGCCGCCCGTGCCGGCGCCCCACCAGACGCCCTCCGAGACCTCCGCCGGGCGCGCCACGCGCAGCGGGCCGTCCGCCTCGATCAGCGAGAAGCTGCCGCGCTCGCGCACGACCCCGCCGCCGGCCTGCGCGGCCGCGACGAGCGGCGCGAACTCGTCGAGGCGCGGGCACAGCAGCGCGATCTCGGCGATCTCGCCGTCGCGCTCCTCGATCAGCCGCGCCTTGTGCTCCCACATGCGGAAGATGCTCTCGGCGCCCTCCTGCGAGGCGAGCACGAGCGCCTGCGCGGTCAGGCGGCCGTCGTCGGCGTCGACCTCGCCAAGCGCGCGGTGCTGGGCGGCGATCTCGAGGAAGCGGCCGTTGGGGTCCCACACGTACAGCGAGGTCATGATCTCGTACTCGGCGCGCCAGACGATCTCGTGGCCCTTGTGCTTCAGCCACGCCTCCCACTGGTCGAGCTCCTCGATCGAGGCGGCCGCGAACGAGTGGTGCGTGCCGTACTTCGGCCACTGCGACGGGTCCTTGGCGCCGAAGTAGTAGAACATCGCGAGGTTGTCCGGCACGCGGTTCACGCGCTCCGGGTCGTCCAGCTCCAGGAACATGTGGATGTAGTCGAAGTGGCCGGGCCGCCAGCCCTTCGACGCGACGCAGTGGGTGATCTGCGCGCCCATCGTGTCGACGTAGAAGTCGAGCGTCGCCGCCGGGTCCATCGTCGGCTGGGCGAGGTGGTGGATGCCGAGCGCGTACTTCTCGATCGGGCGTTGCATGTCGGTGTCTCCTTGGGGGTTCGAAAGCCGCTCAGGTGCGCGCGGCGAGCCACGCGCAGATCGCCTCGGCCGCGTCGGGCGAGCGCTGCTCGGTCCCCGGGACGTGGCCGTAGTGGTCACCGTCGACGTCGACGCGCGTGAGGTCATCGGACGCGAGCGCGTCCTGGATCGCCTGCACGTCGGACGGGAAGACGGAGTTGTCGGCGGTGTACGAGAGGACGAGCGCCGGCACGGCGATCTCCGGCGCGGTCAGCCGCAGCGCGGCCTGCGAGCTGACGCCCGACCAGGTCGACAGCCACGCGTGCGGCGTCGTCAGGCGCGCGAAGCCGACCGGCCCGAAGTTCGTCACGTCGGGTCGGCGGCCGAAGACCGAGCCGTAGTCGCGCTTGGAGGGGTCGAGCGAGAGGTCGACCGCGCGCGGGTCGGCGTCGGTGCGGTGGACCGTCACGAAGCGCCCGGCGAGCGCCGCGCGGCGGGCGCGCTCCTCGCCGTCTCTGCCACGGCGGCGCAGCTCGCGCTGCTGTGCCAGCAGCTCGTGCATGCGCACGTCGATCCGCTCCACGCGCGCGCGCTGCGCCGCGCGGTAGCGGGCGAGGAAGTCGGCGTCGTAGGAGGACGAGCGCGGCGGCTCGGCGAAGCCGTTGGCGGGGTCGAACAGGTCGAGCTCCGGCACGGTCGCGGCCGGGTCGTCCTCGTCGGCGACGGCCGGGTCGATGCAGTGCAGCAGCAGCTCGCCCTGGCCCGGGTGGGGCGCCAGCAGGACCAGGCCGGCCGGCAGCGGCATCTCCAGCGTCAGGTCGACCGGCAGCCCCGACGGCGCGGCGCTCAGCCGCCGCTCCGGCGCGCGCGCGGCCTGCTGGAGGTAGAGGCAGTAGAGGCTCGCGCCGCCCGAGTTGCCGAGCAGGTGGATGCGCTCGAAGCCGCGCGCTACGAGGTGGGCGTGCGCGGTCGCGACGTCGATCGCGAGCTGCTCGTGCACGGTCGTGAGGTCGTTGCCGACGGTGCGGCTGCGCTGCGCCCAGACGGCGTGCCCGGCCCGCAGCAGCGGCGGGATCAGGTAGTGGCGCGTGAAGTCCACGCGCGGGTGCATCAGCGTCACGAGCGAGCCGCCGCGCGCGCGCGGCGGGCGGTACAGCACGCCGCTCGTGGCGGAGCGGTCGGGCGTCGCGAGCGCGATCACCTCGGCCTCGGCGCCGCGCGGCAGCTCGTCGGGCGCCCAGTCGAGCGTCGTGGCGGGGTTCGCGTAGCGGCCGACGCGCGTCATCGCACAGCCTCCTCGGTCGTCGTGGGGGCCGGCGCGCCGCCGCGGCGCCCCGGCCGCTCGTAGTCGGCGATCAGCTCGGGGTTCGCGCGGCGGAAGTCCTCGTAGCGCACGCGGCCGGTGCGCATCACGTACGCGAGCGCGAGCTGCGTCGGGTCGCCCGGGTCGCGCTCGGCGAGTCCCTCGTACCAGGCGATGCTGCGCCGCGCGGCGCGCTGGAAGGCGTCGGCGCGACGCCGCCGGGATCCCTCGTAGCGGCCGAGCGCCGCGCCGACGTCGTCGCCCGCCTCGGCGAGCGCGTGCGCGAGCGCCGCCGCGTCGCGCATCGCGAAGCGCGTCCCCGAGCCGATCGACGGGTGCACCGTGTGCAGCGCGTCGCCGAGCAGCGTGACGTTGCCGCCGGCGACCCAGCGCTCGCAGGAGACGAACTTGGGTCGGAACCACTGCGAGCGGTTGTCGAGCAGCTCGGCGCCGTCGAGCTGGCGCGCGAACGCCTGCTCGCAGCGGGCGCGCGCCGCCGCGTCCGGGGCTTCGGCGAAGCCCGCCTTCGCGAACGTCTCCGGCGCGAGCTCGACGACGAAGCCGCTGCGCGCGGGCTCGTATGCGTAGGCGTGGCCGATGAAGAGGCCCTCGGGCTGGGGCTCGAAGATCAGCGAGACGGCGTCGAACGCGCGCGTCGCGCCGTACCAGGCGAACCAGTTGCGCCCGTGCGCGACCGCTGCGCCGAACGCCTCGGCGTGCAGCTCGCGCACGACGCTGTTGACGCCGTCGGCGCCGACGACGAGGTCCCAGCCGTCGAGCTGCTCGGCCGCGCTCACGCGCTGCTCGAAGGCGAGCGTCACGCCGGCCGCGCGCGCGTGGCGCTGCAGCAGCGCGAGCAGGTCGACGCGGCCGATGCGGTGGTAGGCGTGCCCGTGGATGCTGCGCCGCTCGTCCCGCACGAGCAGCTCCATGTGCTCGACGGGCGGCGTGTGCGCCGCGATCTCGTCGATCACCTCCGGCGCGGCCGGGCGCAGCGCCGCCAGCGCGCTCGGCGTGAAGACGACGGCGAAGCCATAGGTGGCGTCGCGCGGGTTCTGCTCGACGACGTGGAGCTCGAGCTCCGGCCGCGCGCGCTTGGCGAGCAGCGCGAAGAACAGCCCGCCGGGGCCGCCGCCGACGACGAGCGCTCTCATCGCGCCGCCTCCGCCGCCCGCGCGTTCCAGCGCAGCGCGCACTCGGCGACGCGCCGGCCGAGCGCCCGCGCGGTCGCGAGGTCGCTCGCGACCATCCCCTCGAGCCCCTGGTCGACGTTCGCCTGCGCCATCGCGCCGGCGTAGGCGCCGAGCCGGTTGAGGCTCTCGACGCTGCTGGCGCTGGTGTTGCCGCCGTCGGGCATGCCGAGGCCGACCCACACCATGCCGTGCTGCATCGCGAACAGCATCAGCTGCACGAGCGTTCCGAGCTTGTCGCCGCAGTGCCCGCCGCTGGTCGTGAAGCCGGCCGCGATGCGGTCCTTCCAGCCCTGCGCGATCCAGATCCCCGACGTCGCCTCCATGAACGCCTTGAAGGCGGCCGAGCCGCTGCCCATGTACGTCGGGCAGCCGAAGACGATCGCATCGGCGCGCTCCAGCAGCGCCGGATCGGCGGCGGCGTCCTCCGCGAACAGCATGCAGCTGCTGACGCCGTCGACCTCCAGCGCGCCCTCGCAGACGGCGCGCGCCTGCGCCGCCGTGTGGCCGTAGCCGCTGTGGTAGACGACGGCGACGAACGTCACGGGCGCGCCGCCTCCGTGGCGAGCGTCTCGGCGATGCGCGCCCGCAGGGCGGCGCGGTCGAGCTTGCCGACGCGCGTGACCGGCATCTCCGCGACCGGCTCGACGCGCTCGGGCAGCTTGAACTTCGCGAGCCCGCGCGCCAGCAGGAACGCCCCCAGCTGCTCGACGCTCGGCGCCGGTGCGCCGGGGCGCAGGATCGCGAACGCGCACACGCGCTCGCCGAGGTACGGGTCGGGCATGCCGACGACGCGCGCCTCCTGGATCGCGGGATGCTCGGCCAGCAGCGCCTCGATCTCCTCGGTGCCGAACTTCTCGCCGCCGCGGTCGATGTTGTCCTTCGCGCGGCCCTCGAACGAGACGTGCAGGCGCCCGTCGAGCTCGTGGGCGCAGACGAGGTCGCCGGAGCGGAAGAAGCCGTCCGAGGTGAACGCGCGCGCCGTCGCGTCGGCGTCGCCGACGTAGGCGCGCAGCGTCGAAGGGCCGCGGAAGCACAGCTCGCCCGGCTCGCCCGGCGCGGCCTCCTGCTCGCCGCCGGGCACGAGGATGCGCAGCTCGTCGTGCGCGGAGACGAGGCGGCCGACCGTCTCGTGGCGCGCCTGCGCGGAGTCGTCCGGGGCGGCGACCGTGACGACCCCCTCGGTGATGCCGAACATGTTCGTCGCGCGCACGCCGAGGTGGCGCTCGACGTGCGCCGCGCGGTTGAGCGTGATGAACAGCCGCACGCTTGAGAGGTCGTGCCGGTCGGGCCGCTCGACGTCGAGCAGCCGCGGCGTGATCGGGCCGATGCTGCCGGTGACGGTCACGCGCTCGCGCGCGATCGTCGCGAGGAAGTTCTCCGCCTCGAAGCGCCGGCGCAGCACGAGCGTCGCGCCGCGCAGCAGCGTCGGCACGAGGTAGCAGAGCATGCCCGCGTTGTGCGCGACCGGCAGCGTCCACAGCAGCACGTCGTCGGGGGTCAGCGCGATGCGGTCGGCCCACGCGGCCGCGTAGCCGAGGTACTCGGCGTGGAAGCGCGGGATGACCTTCGGCACGCCGGTCGTGCCGCCCGACAGCTGGAAGGTGACGACGTCGCGCGGGGCGGGCGCCGGCAGCGCGGCGTCGGGGGCGTCGCCGCCCTCGAGCGCGAGCGCGTCGTCCGGCGCAGGCTGCTGGCCGGGGCCGCCGGCGACGACGAGCCGTTCGAGCGACGGATGCGCGTCGCGCAGCTCGCGCGCGAACGCGACGAGGTCGGCCGAGCCGGCGGCGCCCGGCTCGACGAGATGGCCGCGCGCGCCGCTGCGCCGCGCCAGCGCGCCCATCTCGTAGGCGCGGTACTGCGGCACCGCGCAGACCGGCACGAGCCCGGCGCGCACCAGCCCGAGCAGCGCGACGACGGCGGTGGCGCCGATGCCGACCTGCACGAGCACGCGGTCGCCGGGCTCCAGGCCGGCGGCGAGCAGGCGCCGCGCCGCGGCGGCGCTGCGCGCCTCGAGCTCGCCGTAGGAGATGCGGCTGGCCTCGTCCGCGATCGCGGTCGCGTGCGGGCGCTCGCGCGCGGCGCGCTCCACCGCCTCGCCGAGCGTCAGCGGCAGCCACGCGCCGGCGTCGAGCCAGCGCCGCGCCTCGGCGTCGCCGGCGTAGTCCACGTCCGCGAGCGGGTGGCGCGGGCCGCGCCAGCTCTCCTCCGGCAGCATGCGCCGGATCGTATCCAATTCTGAACAGAGCTGTCAAAAACTCGACGTGGCCGTCGAGCCGTCTGTCACCCGTCTGTCACGGTCTCGCGCGCGTCGAGCGCCCGTTCCAGCCGCTCGACGTTCTCGCGCAGCGCGCCGAGCGCCTGCGCGACGTCGTCCTTGCCGCCGGCCGCGCCCGCCCCGCGCGCCGCCGGCGCCTGCACCGCGGCGACGCCCATGCGCGCCACCTCGCGCGCGATCCGCTCGGCGTCATCCCCGCGTTCCGGCCTGCTCCACCAGGCGATCCAGTTGCACATGCCGAGCAGTCCGAGCGCGGCGACGCGCTCGTCGAGCGGGCGCAGCGCACCGCTCGCGACGCCCTCGCGCACGATCCCGGCGAGCCGTTCGAGCACCTCGCGCTTGGCCGCCTGGTGCTCGGCGGCGAGCGGATCGGGCAGGCTGCTCTCGCTCAGCGCGAGCAGGCGGAAGCGTCCCGGGCGCGTGGCGATGCGACGCGCCATCCCCTCGATCGCGGCCTCCAGCCTGCCGATCGGATCCAATGACTCGTCGGCGGCGATGCGCTGGAGCTGCTCCGCCGTCTCCTGCGTGAGCCCGCGCACGAGCGTCCCGAGCAGCTCCTCCTTGCTGCCGATGTAGTGGTAGAGGGCGGTGCGGCTGATGTCGAGCGCGGCGGCGACGTCCTGCAGGCTGGTGCTGGCGAAGCCGCGCTCGGCGAACAGCGCGGCGGCCCGCTCGAGGATCTCCTGCGAGACGAGCTCGCGGCGCGCGTTGCTCTGAGGCTTGCGGGGCGGCATGGGGTCGGCCCGAGCGCTGCGGGCGCGGCGAGCATAGCGGCGCGCGGCGCCGGCGCCGGCGTCAGGCGGCGCCCGCCGCCGGCACGTCAACGCGGCACGACAGCAGCCGCGCCGCCTGCTGCTCGGCCGGGTCGCCCTCGCCGAGCGGGACCGCCGCGCACAGGAACAGCGTGCGTCCGTCGGCGCCGCCGAGCGCGACCGCGTAGGCGGTCTGCCCCTCGCCGACCTCGACGCGGTCGAGCACCTCGCCGCCCGCGCGCACGCGCAGCGCGCCGGCGCCGTGCGCGTCGCCGATCCACAGCGCGCCGTCGGCGTCGAGCGCGATCCCGTCCGGCAGCGGCACGCCGGCCGCGCACGCCTCGACGGTCGTGGCGAAGGGCCGCGCCGGGGCGGCCTCGCCGGCCGCGAAGTCCGCCCACGCGCGCCGGTTCGAGAGCGAGCCGTCGGGCGCGCGGTCGAACGCGGTCACGCGCGCGGCGAAGGTCTCCGCCACCAGCAGCGTGCGCCCGCCGTCGGCGAGCACCATGCCGTTGGGGAAGACGACCTCCTCGACCTCCACGCGCGCGCGGCCGTCGGGATCGACGCGCATCAGCCGCGCCGGCGCGATCGCCGGGTCCGACGCGACGTCCCAGCCGAAGTCGCCGACGTAGGCGCCGCCGTCGCCGTCGAGCAGCAGGTCGTTCGCCGGCCACGGCGTGCAGTCCGACAGGTCGGCCGCCGCGACCGGCTCGCCGTCCTCGATCCGCACGAGCCGCCGGTCGAGCATCGAGCAGACGACCAGCCGTCCGGCGGGATCCCAGCCGAGGCCGGACGGCATCCAGCCCTCCTGCGCCCAGACCGTCTCGGCGCTCCCGTCCTCGCCGAACGCGAGCACGCGGCCGCCGAGCATGTCGGAGGCCCACAGGCGGCCGTCGCGCCAGCGCGGTCCCTCGAGGAAGCCGTAGCCGGTCGCCAGGACCGTCGCGGGGCGCGCGCCCGCGCTCACGCGACCGCCGCGCCCAGGCGCTCCAGCTCGGCGCGGATCACGGCGGCGAACTCGTCCGGCTCGTCGAGGTAGCCGTTGTGGTGGCCGGGGAACGTGGCGAAGCGCGCGCCGAGCCGCTGCGCGATCTCCTCCGCGGGCCGGTAGTAGAAGCGTCCGACGCTGCCGTCGCCGCCTCCGAGCACCACCGGCACGCCGCTCTCGCGCAGCGCCTCGAGGTCGACGTCGAAGTGCGCGAACGGGCCCATCTCGTACTGCAGCAGGAAGTCGAAGTTGCCCGCCAGCCGCGCCATCAGCTCGGGGGTGCGGACCGGCTCCTCCGGCTGGCCGATCTCGGAGGCGAACGTGCCGAAGGCGGCCATCGCGCCCTCGCGCCGCGCCTGCGCCACGACCTCGTCCATGAAGCCCCGCCAGCGCTCGGCGTCGTCGAGCACCCCGACGAGCGGCGGCTCGTGCGCGATCACGCCGGCGACGGCCTGCGGATGCCGGATCGCCAGCTCCAGCGCGATGATCGCCCCGGAGCTGTTGCCGAACACGAACGCGCGGTCGCGGCCGCAGGCCTCGATCACGGCGAGCGCGTCCGCGCACTGCTCCTCGATCCGCACCATGTAGGGGTCGCCGTCGAGCGGGCTGCGCGAGTTGCCGCGGCGGTCGTAGGCGACGACCTCGTAGGCGTCGGCGAGCCGTTCGGCGACGGAGGTGTAGTAGCCGGCGTCGCCGAGACCGCCCGCGATCATCAGCAGCAGCGGCCCGTCGCCCTGCCGCTCGCAGTGCAGCGTGGCCCCGGGGACGGGGACGGAAAAGGTCGCGGGATCGCTCATGGAGGCTCCAACGGTCGGCGTGATGGGATCCAATGGAGTCGCGAGCCTAGCAGCAGCGCACGGTCGCACCGGGGTTTCGTGGGTTGATCCTGGCGCGGTTGGATCCCGTCATGGGGAAGACGCGCATCTTGACCAGGCTCCATCAGCTCTGGAATGATCGGATCCAATTAGCGGTCCCCCGGTAGGAGGAGTCTGAGAGATGCGGGCAAGAAGTCGACAGTCCATCCCCGAATGGATCCGATCAAGCAGCGCGCGCGGTGCGGAGGCCCGCTCATGACGCGCCTTGAGGAGTTGCGCGTCTCGCGCCGCCAGGCGCTGCAGAGCGTCGGCGGCGCGCTGCTCGCCGGCGGGCTCGTGAGCGGGCTCGCCGCCTGCGGCGGCGGCGACGGCGGCTCGTCGTCGACGACCGTGACGGCGTGGTTCAACCGCCCCGAGAACAGAAGAGCGATGGAGGACCTGCTCGCGGCCTTCAAGAGAGACCATCCCGACATCGCCGTCGACGTCGCGTACAAGCCGACGGCCGAGTACCCGGCGGTGCTCAAGACGGCGCTCGTCGGCGGCGCCGGCCCCGACGCGATCGTCACCAACGGCGCCAACGGCATCTGGGGCGACACCGGCGCCGACGGCGGCTACATCCTGCCGCTCGACGGCAGACTCGACCTCTCCGCGCTGCAGCCGTCCGTGCAGAGAGCGATCACCTACAGAGGCCACGTCTACGGCGCGCCCGTCTCGACCTTCCGCGTCGGCGTCTACTACCAGAGAGAGCTGTTCGACAAGCACGGCCTGTCGGAGCCGACCAGCTGGGACGAGCTGCTGGCGACGAGCAGAGCGCTGAGCGACGCCGGCGACGTCGCCGCCTGGGCGATGCCGGCGCAGGACATGATCCTGCCGTTCTTCTTCTATCACCTGGCCGTCAACTCGATCCTCGGCGACGACAGCGTCGCGGCGCTCACGAGCGGCAGACGCAAGCTGACCGACCCGGACCTCGTCAGAGCGGCGCAGCTGATGATCGACGCCTCGAAGACGTTCGCCGAGGGCTACCAGGCCGTCGCGTACGCCGAGGGCAAGGCGCTGTTCGCGCAAGGGCGCGCGGCGATGATCGTCGGCGGCTCCAGCGACTACGCCGGCTACACCGAGATCAACCCGCAGCTCGACGCCGGCTTCTTCGGCTTCCCGTCGCCGGACGGGTCGCAGGCGCCGACCGTCCTCAACGGCCTCTCGATGGCCTACACGGTCAACAAGAAGGCATCCGACCGCGACGCGACCGCGACGTTCGTCACGTGGCTCACGAGCAGAGCGGCGCAGCAGGTCGTGCTCGACCAGCTCGGCCTGCCCTCGATCGACGGGCTCGCGCCGAGCGGGAGCGACACGCGCAGCGCGATGCTGAGAACGATCCTCGGGGTCGACGCGAGCCCGTCTTGGCTCGACTTCCCGACGACCGGCGGCACGATCGTGGCGGTCCAGAGAGCGCCGCAGCTGTTCACCGGCAAGCTGACTGCGGAGCAGTTCGCCGCGCAGGTCCAGAGAGCGATCGTGGTGGCGCCGGCCTGATGTCCGCCGGCACCGTTCCGAGCCGCGGCGCGGCGGTGGCGGCCCGCCGCGGCTCGGAGCGCGCGGCCGCGCTGCGCACCGCGGCGCGGCCGCTGCTGTTCCTCGCGCCGGCGCTGCTGCTGTACGGCGGCTTCCTCGTGCTGCCGACGCTCGGCTCGATCCCGCTCGCGCTGTTCGACTGGAGCGGCGCGGGACCGATCCGGCACTTCGTCGGCTTCGACAACTTCTCGGCCGTGCTGCGCGACCGCCAGTTCCGCGACGCCGCGCTGCACAACGCGTGGCTGTTCGCCGGGCTGTTCGTCTTCACGAACGTCGTCTCGCTCGGGCTCGCGATCCTGCTCGACCGCCGCTACCGGCTGCGCGACGTCTACCGCGCGATCGTCTTCCTGCCCTACGTGCTCTCGACGATCGCGATCGGCTTCGTGTGGCAGCTGCTGCTGAGCCCGAACATCGGCCTGCTGAACCCGGCGCTCGAGGCGGTCGGCCTCGACGGCCTCACGCACGCCTGGCTGGCCGAGCCGGGCACCGCGCTGTGGGTCCTGATCGCGGCGTTCGCGTGGCAGTGGAACGCGCTCGCGACGGTGACCTTCCTCGCCGGCCTGCAGAACGTCCCGCGCGAGCTGCGGGAGGCCGCGCGGATCGACGGCGCGCGCGGCTGGCGCGTGCTCAAGGACGTCACCGTCCCAGCGCTGGCGCCCGCGTTCACGACCGTCAACGTGCTGCTCGTGATCTTCGCCTTCCGCGCGTTCGAGCTCGCCTACGTGATCACCGGCCCGGTCGGCGCGCCCGGCGGCTCGACGCTGCTGATGGGCGTCTCGATCTACGCGAACGCCTTCCCCACCAGCGGCGGCTACTCGTCCGCGACGAACGTCAGCTACGCGATGGCGCAGGGCGTGACGCTGTCGATCGTGCTGGGGCTGGTCGCGCTCGCGATGCTCGTCCTGCTGACCCGAAGGGAGCGCCGTGTCCGTTGAGGTCCTCGCCGAGCCCGACGCGCGCGTACGCGCCCGCGCCGCCTTCCGCCGCCGCGAGCGGCTGCGCTCGCTGCGGGGCCAGGCGCCGCTCGTGCTCGCCTGCCTGCTCGTGCTGGCGCCCTGCTGGTTCCTGGCGCTGGGCGCGTTCAAGTCGGTCAGCGAGTTCTTCGAGTCGCCGTTCGGCCTGCCGCGCTCGTGGAGCGTGCACAACTTCACCGACGCGTGGGAGCAGGCCGGCTTGACGACGGCGTTCCGCAACAGCGTCGTGATCACGGCGGCCTCGGTGTTCCTCAGCACCGCCTGCGCGGCGCTCGCGAGCTTCGCGATCGCGCGCCTTCGCTTCCGCGGCGCGACGGTCGTGCAGCTGGCGCTCGTCGCCGGGCTCGTGCTGCCGACGCAGCTGATCGTGATCGCGGCGTTCGTCGAGATGCGCTGGCTCGGGCTGCTCGGGACGATCCTGCCGGTGATCCTCTTCTACGGCGTGTCGGGGATCCCGATCGGCGTGCTGTTCCTCGTCGGCTTCTTCCGTGCGATCCCGGACGCGCTGACGGAGGCGGCGGCGATCGACGGCGCCGGCACCTGGCGGCAGTTCCGCGACGTCGTGCTGCCGCTCGCGCGCGCGCCGATCATGACGGTGGCGATCCTCAACAGCGTGTGGATCTGGAACGACTTCTTCGTGCCGCTCGTGTTCGCCAACCAGGAGTCGCTGCAGACGGTGCCGCTGGCGATCCTCAACTTCTACGGCGCCAACACGACCGACTACGGGCTCGTGTTCGCGGGCGTCGTGATGTCGGCGATCCCGGTGGTCGCGGTCTACGTCGCGATGACGCGCCAGTTCATCGGCGGCGTGATGGCGGGCGGGGTCAAGGGCTGACCGCCCCGCCCGCCTGGCCCCGCAGCCGCGCCAGCTGCTCGCGCAGCGCGGCCGCGAACGCGTCGGGCTCGTCGAGGTAGGCGTTGTGGTGGCCGGGGAAGGTCGCGAACGGCGCGCCCAGCAGGCGCGCCAGCTCGACCGCCGGGCGGTAGTAGCGCCGGCCCCGGCTGCACGCGCCGCCGGCGAGCGCGAGCGGGACGCCGCTCCCCTGCAGCCGATCGAGGTCGGGCCGGTGGCCGACGAAGCCCTCCAGCTCCCAGCGCAGGAAGCGGTCCCAGTTGCCGGCCAGGCGCGCGAGCAGCGCCGGGTCGCGCACCGGGTCCTCGACGCGCCCGACGCCGTCGGCGAAGCGCTTGAACGCGACCTGCGCGCCGTGCTGCGCGAACAGCTCCAGCACCTCCGCGTAGAAGCGCCGCTGCTCGGCCGCGTCCGGCAGCAGCTCGACCAGCGGCGGCTCGTGCGCGACGACGGCCGCGACCGCAGCAGACCCGCGCGCCGCCAGCTCGAGCGCGACGATCGCCCCGCCGCTGTTGCCGAACGCGAGCGGGCGGTGCGCGCCCGCCGCCTCGGCGACGGCGAGCGCGTCGTCGGCCTCCTGCGCAATCGCCAGCGCCGTGGGCGGCTCGGTGAGCGCGCTGCGCGAGTTGCCGCGGCGGTCGTAGGAGAGGACCGTGTACGCATCGGCGAGCCGCTCGCCGAGCGGCTCGTAGTAGCCGGCGTCGCCGCCGCCGCCGGCGATCAACAGCAGCGCCGGTCCGCTGCCGCGCCGCTCGACGTGCAGCCGCGCGCCGGGCACGGGCACGACGAGCGTCTCGACGGCGCTCACCCCTGCGCGAGGAAGTCGCCGACGACGCGCGCGAGCTGGTCGGGATCGAGCCGGTGGGCGATGTGGCCCTGGCCGGCGAGCCGCGCGAGGCGCGCGTCCGGCAGCAGCTCCACGAGCAGCTCGCACGCGCGCCGGTGCGGCTCGAGGCTCTGCTCGCCGACGATCACCAGCGTCGGCATCGCGATGCGCGCGAGCCGCTCGCGCGTCCACGGCTCGCGCTCGACGACCGAGGCGATCTCGCGCGGGAGCGTCCAGCCGACCTCGGCCAGCTCCTCCCACAGCGGCTGGCCCTTCAGCGCGAGCGTCCCGTCGAGCTCCTCCCGCGTGATCAGGCCGGCGTCGGCCATCTCGCCGAGGCCGGCGGCGAGCAGCGCGTCGGGGTCGGCCTCGGCGCTCAGCGCGACCAGCCGCTCGGCGCGCTCGCGCGCGATCGAGCCGGTGTCGCCGGGCTCGTAGAGCACGAGCCGGCCGATCTCGCCCGGCGCGGCCGCGAGCGCCGCCTCGATCGCGGCCGCGCCGCCGTAGGAGTGCCCGAGCAGCGCCGCACCGGGACCGGCCGCGGCCAGCACCGCGCGCACGTCGGCCGCCTCGGCGGCGAGCGAGTGCGGCTCGCCGCGGTCGCTGCCGCCGCGGCCGCGGCGGTCGACGACGAACAGCTCGTGGCGGTCGGCGAGGCGGTCGGCGACGAGCTGCCAGCGGCGCGCGTTGCCGAGCCCGCCGTGGACGATCACGAGCGGCGGGCCGCTGCCGATCCGACGGAACGCGATGCGCGTCCCGTCGGCGGAGACGACCTGGTGATCCTCAGTCGGCGTGTGCGTGCTCATCCGTGGTCTCCTTCGTGGTCGTGACGCCCGGGCCGTGCGGCCTCAGCGCGCGGCGAGCGCGACGGGCGCCGAGGCGTCGCCGCCGCCGGTCTCGCCGGTCGACAGCGCCAAGCCGGTCTCGGGGTCGAAGAAGTGCAGCTGGCTCGGGTCGAGCGCGAGCCGCAACGGCTCGCCCGCGCGTGCGCGCGTGCGCTGGTCGACGCGGGCGTTGAAGGTGACGCGATCGCGCGCCAGCAGCGTCGCCTCCTCGCCGTCGGCGGCGTCGCGCAGCTCGTCGCGGTCGACCGGCTGCGCGTCGAGCTCGAAGAAGACGTGGCTGTCGGCACCGAGCTCCTCGACGACGTCGACGTCCACGTCGAGGCGGGGGAGCGCCTCGGCGGCGAAGGCGGCGTCCTCGAAGCTCTCCGGGCGGATGCCGAGGATCACCTCGCGCGCCGCGCCTGCCGGCCGGCGCGAGGAGTCCAGCGGCACGCGCACGCCGCCGAAGACGGCCGCGCCGCCCTCGACGGTCGCGCGCACGAGGTTCATCGCCGGAGAGCCGATGAACGCCGCGACGAACAGGTTGCGGGGCCGGCGGTAGAGCTCCTGGGGCCGGTCGACCTGCTGGATGCGGCCGTCGCGCATCACGGCGACGCGCTGGCCGAGCGTCATCGCCTCCACCTGGTCGTGCGTGACGTAGACGGTCGTGACGCCGAGCCGGCGATGCAGCTGCGCCAGCTCGGCGCGCATCTGCACGCGCAGCTTCGCGTCGAGATTCGACAGCGGCTCGTCCATCAGGAAGGCGGCTGGCTCGCGCACCATCGCGCGGCCGATCGCGACGCGCTGGCGCTGGCCGCCGGAGAGCGCGGCGGGACGGCGCTCCAGCAGCTCGCCGAGCGCCAGCACGCGCGCGACGTCGGCCACGCGCGCGGCGATCTCCTGCTTCGGCGTGCCGCGCACGCGCAGGCCGTAGCCGAGGTTCTGCCGCACCGTCATGTGCGGATAGAGCGCGTAGCTCTGGAACACCATCGCGATGTCGCGATCGCGCGGCTCGACGTAGGTGACGTCGCGCTCGCCGATCGCGATGCCGCCCGAGCTGACCGTCTCCAAGCCGGCGATCGCGCGCAGCAGCGTCGACTTGCCGCAGCCGGACGGTCCGACGAGCACGAGGAACTCGCCCTCCTCGATGGTGAGGCTGACGGCGTCGACCGCGCGCACGCCGCCGGCGAACTCCTTCACGACCTCGTCCAGGACGATCCTGCCCATCTGCCGTCTCTCCCTCTCAGACTCCGCGCCGACTGTAGGGAGGCGATACCCCGCTGTCAACAGTTTTGGATCCTATTTGTCCGCGGAACCGCACTGCGTGGCCACTTCCTCACTGAAACGGGTGTCTTTCGGATCCGGATTCGTCACCGTGCGCTGCCCGACACGAGCAGCGCTCCGGCGTCCACCGCCAGCGCCGCGCCGGTCACGTGACGCGCCTCGTCGGAGGCCAGGAACGCGACCGCCGCGCTCACGTCCGCCGGCTCGACCCACGGCACCGGCAGCGCGTGGACGGCGCGATGGCGCTCGGCGAGCGCGTCGCGATCCAGCCCGGCCGGCGCGAGCTCGGCCAGCATCGGCGAGTCGACGACGGTCGGGTTCACGAGGTTGACGCGGATCCGCTGCGGCGCCAGCTCGAGCGCGAGCGCCTGCACGAGCCCGGCGAGGCCGTGCTTGGACGCGACGTAGCTCGCCAGCCGCGGCGCCGCCTTGACCGCCATCGTCGAGCCGATCGCGACGATCGCGCCGCCGCGCCCGCCGGCGAGCATGTGCGGCAGCGCCGCGCGGCAGGTGCGCCAGACGCCCGTCAGGTTGACGGCGAGCGTCCGCTCCCAGCTCTCCTCCGTCTCCTCCAGCACGCCGGCGCTCGCGGCGACGCCCGCGTTGGCGACGACGACGTCGAGCCGGCCGAGTCGCGCGACGCCGTCGTCGACGAGCGCGCGCAGCTGCGCCGGGTCGCGCACGTCGGCCGCGCCCGCGACGATCCGCCGCCCGCTCGCGCGCACCTGCTCGACGGTCTCCGCGAAGTCGCGCGCGAGCGGACCCGCGCCCGCCGCGTCGGGCGCCTCCAGGTCGGCCGCGATCACGTCCGCGCCCTCGTGCGCCAGTCGCAGCGCGTGCGCGCGCCCCTGCCCGCGCGCGGCGCCGGTGACGAGCGCGACGCGGCCGGCGAGGCGCCCCTCGCGCACGCGTCAGCCGTCCAGGCGCGGGTCGAAGACGAGCTTGGCGGCCCGCCCGGCGCGCAGGTCGGCGAACGCGTCGGCGAACGCGGCGAGCGGCACGACCCCGCTGACGAGCGGCGCGAGCTGCACGTCGCCGCGCTCGATCAGCGTCATCGCACGCAGCCACGACGGCGGCGTCGAGGCATAGCCGGTGCGCACGTCGACCTCCTTGAGCAGCATCTCGTCGAACGGCACGTGCACCGGCGTCCCGTAGATGCCGATCTGGACCATGCGCCCGCCGCGCCGCACGCTCGCGAGCGCGGCCGCCACGCCCGAGGCGCTGCCCGAGCACTCGAGCACGACGTCGAACGACTCGCGCGCGGACGGCTCCTCGGTGACCTCCAGACCGAGGCTGCGCGCCAGCGCCAGGCGCGCCGCGTCGCGCGGGAGCCCGCCGACGAGCACCTCCCCGCCGCAGGCGCGCGCCACCTGCGCCGCGAGCAGGCCGATCGGACCGGGGCCGATCACCAGCACGGCGTCCCGCGGCCCGACCACGGAGGGGTCCAGCAGGCAGTGGCAGACGCATGCCAGCGGCTCCGCCAGCGCGGCGGCGTGCAGCTCGACGCCGTCGGAGACGCGGTGGAGGTTGAGCGCCGGAACGACGACCTGCGCCGCGAAGCCGCCGTCGACGTGGATGCCGATCGAGCGCCGCCAGGGGCACAGGTTCGGACGGCCGCGGCGGCACAGCGGGCATCTGCCGCAGGTCGCGTAGTAGGTCTCGGTCACGACCCGCGCGCCGAGCCACTCCGCGTCGACCCCCGCCCCCAGCTCGCTCACGACGCCGGCGACCTCGTGGCCGAGCGTCACCGGCGGCACGCACTCCATCTCGCCGGCCTCGATGTGCAGGTCGGTTCCGCACACGCCCGCCCCGTGGACGTCGAGGCGCACCTCGCCGGTTGCGAGCGGGCGTCGCGGCCGCTCCATGAGCGCCAGGCCGCCGGGGCCCGCAGCCGTCTTCGCCAAACCGATCACCGCATCTCCCTCTCCCACAACACGACAAGACTTGGATCCAAAGTCTAATGCCAACTGGCAAATACTCGCCGTCGCACGTCAGATCATGGCCGAATAGGATCCGATACGCGTGTTGACGTATCCTGAGCCGGTCGGGAGCCCCCGCCGGACCCATCCCCCGACCCGCAAGCGACAGGAGCCCGCATGACCGCCGCGACCGACCCGCTGGCACGTCCCACGCCGCCGTGGTACGACGAGGCGAAGCTCGGCCTCTTCGTCCACTGGTCGCCGGCGTCGATCCCGGGCTGGGCGCCGCTCGCGCGCGTGCAGGACCTGTGGGACCTGCCGGACGACCCGGACGGCATCCCGAAGCTGTGGCGCAGCCTCCCGCACGCGGCGATGTACCAGCACGCACTCGCGATCCCCGCCAGCCCCACCGCCCGCCACCACGCCGAGCACTACGGCGCGCAGCCCTACGACGCGTTCGTCGAGCGCTTCCGCGACGAGCTCGTGCCGGCCTGCGACCCGGGCCCGTGGGCCGACCTGGCCGCCGCGAGCGGCGCGCGCTACGTCGTGCTGACGACGAAGCTGACCGACGGCTTTCCGCTGTGGCCGACCGCGCAGTCGCATCCGCACAAGCGCGACTGGCGCGCGCAGCGCGACCTCGTCGGCGAGACGGCCGCGGCCGTGCGCGCCAAGGGCCTGCGCTTCGGCACCTACTACTGCGGCGGGCTCGACCCGACGTTCGGGCCGCTGCCCGTCACGAGCCTGACCGAGACGATCCCGCACGACCCGCGCTACCTGCCCTACGCCGTCGCGCAGTGGCGCGAGCTGATCGAGCGCTACCAGCCGAGCGTGCTGTGGAACGACTTCGGCCTGCCGCTCCCCGAGGACGAGCTGCGCGCCTTCTTCGCCGACTACCTCGCGCGCGTGCCCGACGGCGTCGTCAACAACCGCTTCCAGGCCACCGGCGGCACGACCGAGCAGCCCTCGCCGCTGTTCTCGGACTTCACGACGCCCGAGTACTCGACGGCCGGCTCGCCCGACTGGAAGTGGGAGGCGACGCGTGCGATCGGCCGCTCGTTCGGCTACAACCGGCTCGACTCCGAGCGCACGTACCTGAGCGTCGCCGAGCTCGTGCACCTGCTCGCCGACGTCGTCGCGCGCGGCGGCAACCTGCTGCTCAACGTCAACCCGACCGCGACCGGCGAGCTGCCGGCCGCCGAGGCGCAGCGGCTGCTCGGACTCGGCTGGTGGCTGCGCACCGACGGCGCCGCGATCTACGGCACCCGCCCGTGGACGCGCAACGCCGGCATCACGCCCGAGGGGCTGCCGATCCGCTACACCGCCTCGCCCGACGCGATCCACGCGATCGTGCTGGGGAGCCCGCGCGGCGCCGCCGCCGACCTCGACGTGTTCCTCGCCGACGACGCCGTCGTCGCGCTCGAGCGCCTGCCGGGCGCGCCGCTGCGCTGGTCGACGACGCCGACGGGCGTCCGCGTCGAGCTGCCGGAGGCGCCCGACGAGCGCCCCGCGCTGACGCTGCGGCTGACGCCGCCGGACGCGGTGCGCCCGGCGGCCTGAGCTTGCGTGCCGCCGCGCGCCTACGCGCGCGCGGCCGCGCCGAGCCGCGCGGCGACCGCCGCGGCGATCGCCTCGGCGCCCGGCAGGTGGGCGTCCTCCAGCGGCGGGCTGTACGGCACCGGGCTGTCGGGCGTCGCCAGCCGCCAGGCGTCGTCGAGCTCGCCCATCGCGCGCTCGACCGCGAGCGCGAGCACGCCGGCGGCCCAGCCGCCCGTCAGCGGCCCCTCCTCGACGACGAGCAGGCGGTTGGTCTTCGCGACGGAGGCGCCGATCGTGTCCCAGTCGAGCGGTCGCAGCGTGCGCAGGTCGATCACCTCCGCGTCGATCCCCTGCGCGGCGAGCTGCTCGGCGGCCGCGAGGCTGTCGTGCACGCCCTTCATCGCCGCGACGATCGTCACGTCGGTGCCCTCGCGCACGACCCGCGCGACGCCCAGCGGCAGCGGCTCGGTCGTCTCGCGCGGGCCCTTCATCGAGTAGAGGCGCTTGTGCTCGAAGACGAGCACGGGGTTGTCGTCGCGGATCGCCGCCTTCAGCAGGCCGGCGGCGTCGTTCGGGTTCGACGGGCAGACGATCTTGATGCCGGGCACGCCCTCGATCCACGAGATCGGCATCTGCGAGTGGATCGAGCCGAAGCGGCCGCCGCCGCCGACGATCGAGCGGATCGTCAGCGGCACGCTGCTCTGCTCGTTCGAGACG